>ENA-OQCZ01000002-OQCZ01000002.1-human-gut-metagenome-genome-assembly--contig:-NODE-2-length-259869-cov-12.927682_pt1 | contig 259869 bp, 194 predicted proteins | sample MGYA00242505_ERZ504594 | MGnify/ENA primary metagenome ERZ504594 (study PRJEB26092, sample SAMD00036329) | human gut metagenome | host: Homo sapiens | study: EMG produced TPA metagenomics assembly of... | reverse complement strand
AGTAGCCGTCCTCGAAGTCGAGCATCTTGCGCACGCCGGCGCCCACGGCGAAGCGCTCGGGGCCGTGCGGCATCACGTCGACGTTGGCCAAGCCGCGGCCATCCACGTTGTAGGCACCTTCGCACTGGTTGGCAGCCGTTGCGCCGCCCCACAGGAAGTCTTTACGGAAAGCCATGCATCAACCCTTTCACACGCTGTTTGTCGTAGTTTCAGTATCCCCGCAAACGGGCCTCTCTCAACAACAGCAGCGCAGGCCGACACTTCTTTTCGCGCGCAGGCGCTCGGCAGCTGCCCCCGTCTGACACTTTTTGATACCTGCCCGCCCAAACCACCACAAAGGGGACAGGCACCTTTGCGGCGGATTGGGCACGGTTTGTCTCGATCTGTAACAGTTAGGCAGCCAAAACCGGGCCTGGCGTTACAGGTCGAGATTTTCGGGCGGGCCCCTGCGGTTTGTCTAAATCTGTAACAGGTAGAGACGATTTAGCCCGCTAGATGTTACAGATCGAGACAGAAGATTCTAGTCGCAGGTGATGTCGAGGTTTTGCCGGTGAAGCCTACGTGACCGCCTTCGCTCAACAACTCATTTGACTAAATAGGAAAGAAAGGAAAAAATAGGAAAAAAAGGAAAGGAGACTTATGACTGAACCCATCTTCTCCCCCTCATTTGGAAATCGCCCCTCTTATCTAGTCGGGCGCGAAACGGTAATTTCGACATTCATATCCGGCCTTGAGCAGGAGCCGGGCAATCGCGACCGAGCCATGCTCATGCTTGGTCAGCGAGGCAGCGGCAAGACAGTTCTTCTGTGGGAGCTTGCCGATCGCGCACGCAAGCTCGGCTTCGTTGTCGCCACGCCTACCGTGGCCTCCGAGGATATGCTCGAGCGCATTGTTGAGAAAATCCAAGAGGCAGGCGAGCCTTACGTCAACAAACGCTGTCTTCCCAAATTCACGGGTGGCAGCCTGAGTGTTTTTGGGTTCTCGGCAGGCCTCGAGTTCACACGAGACGTGCAGGAGACCAAGAGTTTTCAGTTCAAACTCACGCAGCTTGCGCGCAAACTGACCGAGCAGGAACACGGCATCCTCATCCTCATCGACGAGCTCCAGGCAAATTCGCCTGAGATTAGACAGCTCGTCACCGCCTATCAAGAACTGGTCGGCGAACGACTCAACGTCGCACTCGTCATGGCGGGCCTTCCGGGAGCCGTCTGCGCAACACTCAATGACCGCGTGCTGACGTTTCTCAACCGCGCTCGCAAGGTCACGCTCGAACCGCTTTCGGTCGGAGATGTCGACGCCTATTACCAGCGGGCTTTCGAAGAGCTCTGCCTTGATATTCCAAGCCATCTTCGCCTCTGTGCCGCTCGCGCGACCCAAGGCTCACCCTATATGCTGCAGCTCATCGGCTATAACATCGCCAATCGTTGCAAGGCTGGAGAACGTGCAGCGCGCGAGCAAATCGACGGAGCCATCGAAGCGTCGAAGGTCGATTTCGAAAACGATGTCTGCGAAACGACGCTCGCCGCGTTATCGGACCAAGACGTCGCGTTTCTCTCCGCAATGACTGATGACGAAGACGCCGTGTCTCGCATTTCTGATGTTGCGAAGCGCATGTCAGTCACACCCGACTATGCGCAAAAGTATCGCCGGCGCCTCATCGACGCCGGCGTTATCGAACAGGCGCGCCGCGGTTACGTGCGCTTCGCCGTCCCATATATGGCTGATTACCTGAGCAGCCAGCTCTAGGCAACCACCACGAAGGAGACAGGCACCTTTGTGGTGGCTTGGGCAGTTGCGGTGAAATACTTCCTGTTTTGCGGCCCGCGGTGCCTAAACAGGAAGTATTCCACCGCAAGTTAATGCAGTTAGTCGCGGGTGATGTCGAGGTTCTTGCCGATGAGGCCTACGTAGCCACCCTCGGCAGCCTTGAGGCTGTCAGCATGGCAGAGAACCCACTTGTCAGCCTTCCAGTAGCAGTAGCTGTCACCGGCGGCAGGCATGTCGGCTGCGGCCTCGGGGCGTGAACCATTGGTGCCAGCGGGCAGCGCCACCATCACCTGGAAGCCGCCGTCGTCGACCATGCAGGGCGTGTAGTGGAGCGTGGTGTTGAAGACTTCGACGACCGTACCCGCCGGCACGCGGAACGCCTTGACGCACGCGGTGTCGAGCTTGCCGTCCTCGATCTCCCAGCGATGCGCCACAAGCAGGATAAAGTCGCGGGCGCCCAGGTTAAACTCGCTGGCGCGGTGATACTCCAGACAGTTGAGCTGTGTGTTGTGGCCGTTGCACCAGCCCAGCTGGAAAGGACGGCCGCCAAACATGAGAAAGCCCAGTTTATCGGCACCCTTGACGCCCTCGAGCTCCGACGCGCTTTCCACGTACTTGCTGCCCTCGGGGATGGGCGTGGCCGCAAGCGCCTCGACAAGCGGGGCGGTCAGGTTGGACGGCACGTCATCCCACACGCGACCATAGGATTTGAACTCGGGATCTGATACAGAGTAGATATGCATGTTCGCTCCTGTTCGTTTGTGTGATATTACGAACATTCTAGAACAATCACGCGCGGTTTTAAACGTCCGCCATGTCCGCTCAACAAAAAGGCACCCCCGCATAAGCGAAGGCGCCCAGTGAACTCATTTTGAGCGACGAAACCTTTACGCCTGCTGATAGTGCAGGTGTGCCTCATCGATATCGATCAGATCGCGGTCGAGATAGCGACGCGCGAGCCAATTTGCCATAGGGAGATTCTGGTCCAGGTAGTTACCGCACTCTTCGGGAGCGGCACCGGGGACATCGCCCTCGAAGCCAGCAACAAACTCGAACAACTCGCGCACGAGCGGCAAGATCTCCTCACTCGTCACCTCGCCAAACACAACCAGGTAAAAGCCCGTGCGGCAGCCCATAGGGCCAAAGTAGACAATACGGCTCGACCACTCGGCATGGTTGCGAAGGAACGTCGCGCCCAGATGCTCGATGGTGTGGCACTCGGCCGTGTTCATAACCGGTTCTTTGTTGGGCGTGGTCAAGCGCAGGTCAAAGGTGGTGACGGCGGCACCGGTCGCCGGATCGCGGTCGACGCGGCTCACATACACGCCGGGCTCAAGCAGCAGATGGTCAACGGAAAAACTCGCGATGCGCTCCATGGCAGATCCTCTCGGTAGTCAATTTGGGACAGGGCTCTTTTAGCTGGTCGCAACAATCCCACCCATGATAGCAGTCAAAAAAGCCCCGTCCCAAATGACTACTTTGGGACGGGGCGCCGCGCAGCCGATAATATCGACCGTTCAGCATCTAGTTTTCTGACCCCTCACCTATTGATGCTGCGTCGTCCGCAATGCAGAGCGTGCGAGCAGCTCAACAGCCAAAAACCCGGCAGCGACTGTAATCGCCACCAGACGAATAGATGGCCTGCACTTACAGCACCTGCAAACAAGTTGCGACGGCACCGTAGATATTGGCGTCGTTACCCAGCTGCGCCGGGACCACATGCGGACGAGGCATATCTTTCAGAAAACCAGTGTAGTGCGCCATGACGTCATCCATCTTACGGTCGAGCGCCTCGAACAGCGCGGGATGGCAGCTGATGCCACCACCAATCGCGAAGACTGCCGGGTCGATGACGCACTGCAGATTCACAAGCACACGATCAAACAGCTCAGCATAGGCATCCAATCCGCGCTGCACGGCGGCGACTTCGGACGCGCTCCCGTGCTCCAGTAGCTCGAAGATCCGTCGGCCATCGAGGGCCTCCAGTTCAGCTTCATCCGAAATGCCAAGTTCGACTGCCACGAGATTCTGCAGGCCGTGCCATCCGCTCGAAGTCGCGAACGTATCACGATGATCAAGCGGTTCGCTTACGTTGTTGGACAGGAAGCTGAACTCGCCCGCGAAGCCGCCCGCACCTGTCAGCACCCGGCCGTCAACCACGATGCCTCCGCCGATGCCCGTACCGATTACCGCCACGCAACCCACGTCCACGCCGCGCAACGCGCCGGCAGCGTACTCGCCAAGCGCACAGCTTTTGCCGTCGTTGACAACGGTCACGGGCAGCCCCAGCCGTTCGCGCAGCGCTCGGCCAAGCGGAAACCCGTCCATGTACGGCAGCGCACCACCGCGATGGATCGTCCCGTCTGGATCGACCTCGTAACCGAAGATGCCACCTGGGGCCGAGATGCCCACGCCTACAACCTGTCCGCGATACGGCCCTACGAGTGCCGCGAGCGCGTCGACCAGCTGATCGGCCGAGACGAACGCCGTCGGAATCGAACCACGGTCACCAAACTCGTAGTTCTCATTCACAATCGCCCATTTGACGCTCGTTCCGCCGATATCAATTCCAAACAGCTGCCTCATGGCCGCTCCCCTCTCGCTCAATGCGTCTACATGCTCGCAGGCTCTTCCATAAAGGCCATGAGCCTGCGGTTGAGCAGACGAACCCAAAACGTGCAGATACCGCCCGCCAGGAGCGCGGCGGCTACGGTGCCGATACCGATGCCCACCGCAGCACCCGTACGCACAAGCCCGTAGACCAGTGAGATGCCCACACAGCTCCCGTCAAAGAAATACTTCGCCTTACCAAATTCACAGTGAAACACCTGGGAGAGCGTCTGCACCATGCCGTCGGGCGCAACGGGAACGAGCCGCGCGGAGACGATCGGCGTCACGCCGAGCGCTGTGAACGATACGGCGATGACCAGCATGACCAGGCCATCGATGAGTCCCGTTGCGGTAAATGGAAACAGCCAGATATCCAGCACGTCGATGAAAACGCTAAACAGCAGACTGACGGGTATCTGCAAGAGAATCTTGACATCCGGGTAGCGCACCAGGAGAAGCTGGGCAACCACGAATACGCAATACACGATAAACGATGCCGTACCGAGGCTCAAACCCTCAATGATATACATCAGGTACGGCACCGTACTCATGGGCGCTACACCAAGCCCCGTGCGTGCATTCATTACAACGCCGCAGCTCAGGAATAGAATCCCACATACGTAGACCATCATTCGATGCGTTGGACTCTACCGCATCACATCACTCTCTCGTTCGCATCTTCACCTATCGGCACGAATAGCGCTCCGTAACATCGCCCCAAGGCGTCACTCGTACGCAATCGTCGCCTCGACGGCATGGCGCCAGCCGGCGATCTTTTTGGCTCGCTCGTCAGCGGGCATCGACGGCTCCACGATGCCACGGGCGCCGTAGACGTCGACGACATCGCGCGTATACATGCCCAGCGCGATACCGCAGGCCCAAGCCGCGCCCAGACCGCTCATCTCGTCGTTGCTCGCAATGCGGATGGGCGAGCCGACCAAATCGCTCTCAAACTGCATCAGGTACGCGTCGCGCGTGGGGCCGCCGTCAACACGAAGCTCGGCAAGCGCCGCGCCCGAATCCTCGACCATCGCATCAATGACGTCAAAAATCTGATAGGCGATCGACTCGTCGGCAGCCTTTACGAACTCCGCGCGGCCCGTGGTGCGTGTCATACCAAAAACGCATCCCTCGGCATCACTTGCCCAGTGCGGCGCACCCAGGCCGGTAAACGCCGGCACAAAGTAAACATGGCTCGCCGGGTTGGCGGCGTAGCACAGGTCGGTGACCTCCTCGGGGTTGTTGATGAGCTCCAGGTCGTCGCGCAGCCAGGTCTTGACGGCGCCGGCGTAGCTCACGTTGCCCTCGAGTACATACTCGGTCACGCCATCCATACGCCACGCAAGCGAGCTCGAAAGCCCGTGCGAGCTGGCGACAAACTCGTTGCCGACGTTCATCATGACCGAGCTACCGGTGCCATAGGTCGCTTTGGCCATGCCGCGGCTGTGGCAACCCTGCGCAAACAGGGCCGCATGGCTGTCGCCCAGCACGCCGTGTACCGGCACGGGTGCGGGCAAAAAGCCATCCAGGTCCGTTGTGCCAAACAGACCGTCGGAATCGGTCACCTGCGGCAGGCAGGCCGGATCGATGCCAAAGGCCTCGCACACCGGCTCGCTCCAGCAGCCGCGGCGCAGGTCAAAGAGCTGCGTACGGCTGGCGTTGGACCAGTCGCAGCGGAACTCGGCGCCGCCCGTGAGCGTCCAGACCACCCAGGCGTCAATCGTGCCAAGGCAAAGCTCGCCCGCCGCAGCGGCCTTAGCAGCCGCCGGCACGTTTGCGAGAATCCAGGCCATCTTGCCCGCCGGATAGTAAGGCGAGAGCACCAGGCCCGTCGTGTCGCGCACCAGCTCGGTCACGCCCTCGCGGGAGGCCAGCTCGTCACACAGTTCACGGGCGCGGGCGCACTGCCACACCACGGCGTCGCACAGCGGCTCGCCCGTCGCACGGTTCCAGGCAACGGTGGTCTCACGCTGGTTGGAAATGCCAATGCCGGCGACGTCGGCCGGGTCGACCCCGGTCTCCTCCACCACGGCGCGCGCCACGGCCAGAACGTTGGCCGCGATCTCGGCCGGATCATGGCTCACCCAGCCGGCCTCGTTGACGATCTGGCGATGCGCGCGGTCGGCACGATGAATCAGATGGCCGCCCTCGTCCACCAGCAGCGCCTTGGTGCCCTGCGTGGATTGATCGATTCCGATGATGTAGCGGCCCATGGCCACCCCTTTCAAAATGAATGTGACAAAGGGACTGTCCCTTTGTCACATTCCAATTACTCTGCGGGAAGGAACTCGGCGACGGTCTGCGCGATTCCGGCACCCGTCAGGCCGTAGTGCGCAAAGACCTCGGGGCTCGTACCGGTGATGACCGGCGCGTCGGGCAGGGAGAGGCACTTGACCGGACGCGGGCAATGCTCGCCCACCACCTGCGCGACCATGGAACCCAGGCCGCCGAAGGGGCTGTGCTCCTCGACCGTCACGACGGCGCGCGTGGCACCGGCGGCCTCAATCACGGCCTCGGCGTCGAGCGGCTTGACGCAGTACATGTCGAGCACCGTTGCCGAAATGCCCTGCTCGGCCAGCAGGTCGGCGGCATCCACGGCGTGGCGGACCATCTCACCGGTGGCGACGAGCGTCACATCGTTACCGCGGCGAACCCAGGTGGCGCGATCCATCTGGAACGGGCACTCGCCCTCGGCGTACACGTCCTCGACCGGGTTGCGCCCCACGCGGATGTAGGCCGGCTTGTTGTCGGCTACCAGGGCGCGCACGAGCTCGGCGGTCTGGAAGCGGTCACTCGGCAGATACACGCGCATGTTGGGAATCGCGCTCATGGCGGCGATATCCTGCGCGGAGTGGTGGCTCATACCCAGGGCGCCATAGGACACGCCGCCCGAGATGCCGATGAGCTTGACGTTGGTGTTGGAGTACGAGACGTCGACCTTGCACTGCTCATACGAACGCGTGGTCACAAAGGACGCCGGCGAGGCGGCCCAGGCCTTCTTGCCGCACGAGGCCATGCCGGCGGCGATGCTCACCAGGTCCTGCTCGGCAATGCCGACCTCAATGGACTGCTGGGGATACTGGTCAAAGAACGGCGTGAGCGATGCGGAGCCGCGGGAGTCGGAACACAGGACGACGATGTCTTTATCGGTTGCGGCGGCCTCGAGCAGCGTGTCGCAGATAACCTTGCGGTTGGCGATCTTGTTAGCCATTGATAGCCTCCTTATGGGCAGCGAAATCGGCGATGATCTGGGCATATTCCTCATCGTTGGGCAGGTGATGATGCCAGGCGGCCTTGTCCTCCATAACCGGCGAGCCGTAGCCCTTCACCGTGTTGAGAATGATGACCGTGGGCTTTCCGCTGGTCTCGGCCGCAAGCGTCAGCGCGGCGTCGATGGCTCGAACGTCGTTGCCCGGAATGGAGAGCACGTTCCAGCCGAAGGCGGCCCAGCGCTCCTCCTGCGAATCCTGCTTCATGACGTCCTCGGTGCTGCCGCTGATCTGCAGGCGGTTACGGTCCACGAGCGCGCACAGGTTATCGAGCTGGTAGTTGCCACCGCTCATGGCGCCTTCCCAGACCGAACCCTCGGCAAGCTCGCCGTCGCCCATGATGGTGTAGACGCGGTAGTCGCGGCCGTCCATCTTGCCGGCAAGCGCCATCCCGACGGCCACGGGCAGGCCATGGCCCAGCGAACCCGAGTTCATCTCGATGCCCTTGAGCTTGTTGTTGGGGTGCCCGATGTAGGGGCTGCCGAACTTGGAGAAGCGGGCCTTGACGTCGTCGAGGTCCAAATAGCCCTCGTGACACAGCACCGCGTAGTAGGCCTCCATGGCGTGGCCCTTGGAGAGCACGAAGCGATCGCGGTTGGGATCGTCGACGGTCTCGGGCGAAATGTTCAGATGGTTGGCGTAGAGGGTCATGAGGGCGTCGATCACCGACATGTCGCCGCCGATGTGGCCGCCGACGCCGGCCATGATGATGTCGACGCAATCGCGGCGGAGGTCCCAGCGCAGGGACTCAAGCTCTTCGATAGTTGCCATTTCTACTCTCCTCGCAGGTAGGCTTTGACGTCTTCTTCGATGGGGTCGTACAGGTCGGGCTGGATGCCGATGTACTTGCATGCCTCGTAGAGCACCGGCACCACGTTGGCGTGGATGGCCACGCAGTGGTGGATGTAGGGGCCCTCGACGATCTTTGCCTCGAGGCGCTTGAGGTTCTCGACCTCGACCCACAGGTAGGTGCCCATACCGGCCGGGCCGTCGATGCCGCGGGCATTGCCCAGCAGCAGCGAGTACTCGCCGTTGTCGCCGTCAAAGCGGGCAAGGGTGAGGTCGCCGTGCTTGGCCTCGGCCGTCAGCGCGCCGGGGTGATCGAAGGCCAGCGGATAGGTGAGCTTGGGCTTGACGGCCGCGCAGCTGCAGGGCCAGGGGCCGCAGTGCTGCAACAGCTCGCCGTTCTCGTTGTCGGGATGGCGGACGGTCCAGTCGGCGAACATGCCGCGGTGACGGCCAAGATCGGCGGCCTCGACCATGAGCGCGGTGATGGCGCCGTGGATGTCGGTCTCGCAGACGACGGGGATACCCATCTCGTTGAGGATGGCGTTGGCGGCGCAGGGCATAATGCCCAGCTCGTCCTGCAGGGCGTTCCAGCACTGGATGGCGCCGGCGTTGCAGCCGTACTTCTCGACCAGACGCTTCATGGCGATGGCGAGTCCTGCGACCGCGGGGACCTTGTCCTCGGGGATGCAGATCTCAAAGCTGTCGGCGATGTGGGCGAGCATGGCGGCCATGGCTTGCTCGTCGGCCTGGGCGTCGCGCACGGCCTGAACAAGCTCGGTCATGGGGATGGGCGAAAGCTGGATGTTGAACTTCTCGAGCAGCTCGCCCTCGTTGCACATGGTCGACCAGAAGTCGAACGGGCGGGTGGCCATCTGCAGGATGCGGGTGTGCTTGAAGGTCTTAACGACGTTGCACACGGCCAGGAAGTCCCAGACGCCGCGCTCGAACTCGGGATCAGTCAGGCGGCAGTTGGTCATGTAGGTGAAGGGGACCTGGAAGCGGCGCAGGACCTTGCCGGTGGCGAACAGGCCGCACTGGCTGTCGCGCAGGCGGGTGCCGTCGGGCTCGGGGCGCTCGTCGCGCGGGCCCCACAGCAGCACGGGCAGACCGAGCTCGCGGGCAAGGCGGGCGCAGACGTACTCGGTACCAAAGTTGGCGTGGCACAGCATGATGCCGTCGACGCCCTCGGCGCGGAACTTCTTGACGATAGGCTCGATATGGCTGTCGTCGAACAGCAGGCCCTCGTCGTTGATGTCGTCGATATCAACGATGTCGACGCCGATCTCGCGCAGACGGTCAGCCGTCAGACCACGATACTTGATCGCGTCCGGCGCGCTAAAGATGCTGCGGCGCGTAGGCACAAAACCGAGCTTGATCTTATCCATGTACGTCCTCCCCTAGTCACATGTTCAGTAAACAGACGCATGTTTCGTTTTGTTCTGTTTACTAAATGTTTTACTCTTTTGTTTATTAGTTTAGCGCGAAATACCTGTAAACGGTAGAGAAATCAGCCTAAACGGTATGTAAACGTTCTGAACATACAGGGGGAACAAAAAAGAGGGCCCCAAAGGACCCTCTCTGTCCACACAAGTATGTAAACGGAACCAATGCCGTCCATCGCCGCGAGAGCACCGCCCGCGGCGACAGCCCGGCAACAGGGCCAGCGGCTACGCGCCCATCTTGCGATAGACGTCCACGAACTCCTTGGCAAGGATGCCAAAGCCCTCGGCGCTCATCAGCTGATCCTCGGCATGGACGACCAAAAGATCGATGCTCAGGTTCTCGCCGGCGGCAGTCTGCTGGACAAGGCCACCATGGGCAGCGTGGCCCTCGGCATAGTGCTGCTGGCCTTCCGTGATCTTTGCCTCGGCCTCTTCGAACTTGCCGTCACGAGCTAGATGAATCGCATCGATATAGCAGCCGCGCGCGCAACCGACGCCTGCAATGATCTGAAAACTCTGAAGCTGAATCTCTTCTGCCGTCATACTTACAGCCCCATCAGTTCCTTGGCCTGAGCCAGAGCCTTGACGCCGTCCATCATGCCGTAGGTGGTCATGGGAATTACGCCGACCGGAACCCCGGGGCATGCGGCGCAAACTTCATCCTTGGCATAGCCAACCTGCGGCCCAAGCAGAATGCAGTCGGCATTGCGGCCAATGGTGGCAGCCTCGTTGACGGCGTGAGCGGACACCTCGCACTCCAGGCCCTCGGCGTCGGCGGCCTTCTTGATGTTCTTCATGATGATGCTCGTGGACATGCCGCCAGCGCACATAAGAACGATGTTTTTCATTGCAGTTCCTTTCCTGTAACCCCTCACAGGGACTTATATGTTTCGGCGATCAACGCGATCGGCCGAACCTTCGAACTTGTGGACAATGACCTACTCGGCAGAAGCCTTTGCAGCAGCTTCCTCGGCCAGTGCCTCCTTATCGGCCATCTTGACGAACGGGATAAACAGCAGTCCGACCAGCAGGATTGCGGCGAGGACGATTGCGACCAGGCCAATGCCGCCCGTAAAGAAGTTGCTGATGGGCAGCGGCACGACAAACGGCATGGAAATGGTCGGGTTAAATGCATTGCCCAGACCGAGCATCAGGCCGACGGCGGCAGCAATGCAGGCCACCGGCTTGAGCAGGATGAAGGGGATGAACATATAGGGGTTCATGGCAATGGGCGTACCAAAGATGATGGGCTCGGAGATGTTGAAGAGTGCGGGCACCAGGGCAATCTTGGAGAGGGCCTTGTAGCGCTCGGACTTGGCCGTGAGCAGCGCAAGCTCCATGCCAAGGGCGTCAACAGAACCGACAGAGAACATGATGATGAACGACAGGTACGGCAGTGGCTGGCCGGCAACGAATGCCTCGGTGTTGGCAAGAGCGCAGGCCTGGACAACCGGCATGTACACGCCCATCAGGACGCTGGGGTGGATACCAAAGAAGAACAGCAGGTTGCACAGCGTAAAGTAAATGACAACGGCCCAGGGGCTGGAGCCCAGGAACATAACGGGAGTGGCAATGGTGCTGTTGATGAGGTTAAAGACATCGCCATAGCTCGTCAGGCCCATACCCCACTTAAGCAGCGCGGCCGTGGTGAAGATAACGATGGCGCAGAACATCGGAGATAGCGAATCGTTAACGAACTGAGGGACGGAATCGGGCATGGGGATGGCGATATGCTTCATAAGGAAGTTAAGCGCCTTCGGCACGATCAACGCCACGAGCAGCGCAACGAACAGACCCGAGCTGCCCAGATAACGGGTCACGATAAACGTCGAGCCGTCCTCGGCATGGCCAAGAGGAATCAGCAGGAGCAAAACGCCAATAGCCGCAACCGTCGACGTAAGGCCTTTGTTCCCGAGCACCTTGCCGTAGGAGTACGAGACCGAGGCGCACATGTAGATGGCGCCGAGGTTCATGGTAACGACCAGTACGTCGGTAATCGTCGCCGACATGCCGGTGCTGGCAAGGAACGCCTGCAGCGGCGGGATCGGCAGCCCGTTGATAATGGAGAGCAGCGCCACGCCCAGCGTAACGGGCATGGTCGCCATCATGCCGGACATAAGGCCCTTTACGACCTTAAAGCTACTCACTTTGTGGGCAATGGGGCCCACGTGCTTCTCGAGGAAGCCCTGCATCGAATCGAGAACGCTCATTTTGTGTTCACTGATCCTCTCTAAACGATTCATCTAGCTGTCAAACGGGAAATTGCGGCCGACTCTTTCCCGCCTATGACCAATGGAAATATGGTTACGCCTTGAGCTCGAGGACGAGGAGCCAATCCCCAACCCCGGGTTTGTCAGGCAGAATGATGCTGCCCGTGACGGCAAGGGCGTCCTCGCCGTCACGGTATGCGCCCGTGCGAGGGTTAAACCATCGGCTTGCATAGGCAGCGCCCGTCGGCACACCCTCGATAGCAAGCTTTTGGCGCACGGTATCGCCAAAGTACGCGACGATGCGCGAAAGGTCCTGGTTGGCGGTTGCCAGCGGAGCCTTGTTGGCAAACAGGTTGCCCGCATCGGTCGTTTCGTAGGGAGCGAGCTCCCAGAAGTGATTGTCTTCGTAGAAGGAACGCATGTAGCCCATCTGCACCGCACCTTCTCCGTCTACCGCCTGGGCCCAAGTAATGCCAAAGCGGTTGAAGATCGCCATAAAGGGGTCGAGCTCCTCAGGGCTTTCCCACACGTTGTCCCAGATTCCCTGGGCTCCGTAGGTATAGCCGGCGCCGCCGGCCTGCATGCAGATATACGCCACGCGGCGCAGCATGTCTGCGGTGCACAGGCGCGTACCCATCTCCTCGAGCGTCGAGCAAAACTCGTAGAGCGCCTCGCCCTCAACGAAGGGCTTGTCGTCATGAGCTGCCAGATAGTCAAAGTAGTCGCTTGTCTTGATGAGGTAATCGCCGTGACCGGCCTGGTTGAGCGTAAAGTCCATCCAGGGTTCATCCTGGTAGTAATCGGCAAAGGGGCGCTCGTTGGTATAGTGCGCCGTCGCCAGATGACCATAGCCGTCGCGTGCCTCAATCTCCAAGGCGACCTCACGCCAGCCGTCAAGCATGGCGGCTCGACCTTCTTTGCGGTATCCGGCAACCTCGCCGGCAAGCGTCCACACCATCGGATATGCACCGTAGCGCGCCACCAGGTAGCGGGCGAGGTGCTTTTGGTGTTCCACGGCATGCTCGCCGAGAATGGCAAACGCCCACGCTTGCCCAAGCGCATTCACTAAGCCCGCATCGGCGATATAGGCCATGCGGCGGTCGAGCTCCCGCTGGTAGAAGGCCACATTAGGCACATCTTCCACGCCCTTGGCCATGCCACCGTCAATCCAATAGCGATCTCCTGCGCCCATGTCAGAGCGCAGGTTGGTCTGATAGACGGTAAAGCCCTGCTCGGCACGCAGGTCGACCATGCCGCGAAATTGGCTCGTCATGCCGGGGTGGTTCGACGCATCCCAACTCTCGCGGTAGGCAAACTCCCAATGGGTATCGCCCAGCCAAAAGAACGGCGTACCATCTGAATAGGCAAACAGGTGCGGATTGTCTGCAACGCGGATAAAACCATGGCGATACAAATCGAGGTCGCCCGCGTACGGCACGGCCTCGACACGGCCCATGCAGCCATTAAGACCGGTCTGCTCGGGAGCCTCGATAACATAGTTCCAGACACCCAGCTCGGTCGGGGCAAACGACACGCAGTAGGTACGCCCACCATCCCAGTAGGCCTCGCGGCGAATTACCCTGCCACTCGAGCCGGTGAACTCCGCCCAAATCTCAACGTCTAAAAACGGGTTATCGAACGAACAGGCGCTCTCAAACGTCAGAACAACCGGTCGCCAAATCTCGGCAACGGCATCTTGATTCAACGTCATATCCATTGCAGACCCCTCTCCGGTCTTAGTCTTGCTAGTTCAGTCCTCGCTCACGGGCGGATGCCATGGCAAAATCAACGATCGCCTGGGCATCCTCGGCACAAATAAAGCCTTGTGACACCCCGATCGCTGTATCGCGCTCACATAGAGCGCGATAGTTTTCGAGCGACCCGTACAGCTCTTTGAGCATCGATGCCGAGAACGACTCCATGTGGCCAAACAGCCCGTCCTTATCGCTCGTCTTATCGACCGTGCCCTGCCCCGGCTCCACCAAGCTCGTGTTGGAGTAGCGGGCAAACGGATGCTCGAGCAGGCAGGTGCGAAGTCCGCCCTTGGTATTTCCCAGGGCATCCTTTACGTTCTCGCCGCTCGCGTCCAGCTCAATGCGTGGACAGGTTGCCGGAGCCGCACCCGTACGGACCCAGCGGAACAGGTTACGGAATGCAGCATGGAACAGATACTGCGACGGATAGGCGTTTGCCTCGGCATGCTTACCGACATACACCGGCAGATGGTCGATACGCTTAAGATCCTCGTCGTCTTGGTAATAGTCGACGTAACTCCACTGCGTATCGTGGGAAGCACCCGTCACCTCGTACAGCCGGTACTTAAAATCGGGATCGTCGCTATCGGGCATAAGCGTGCGCCAACTCTCAAAGCGACCGTTCTCGCTTTCGGTCTGAAGGGCGATAAACGGCTCCTCGACGTGCTCCACACGCAGTAGATGGTGTGCGTATTCCCGGCAGCATTCATACTGGTTGACAGGAATGCACATCGAATGGATGCCGCCGCCAGACAGGTATCCGTCAAACACGCGGCCGTCACGGCGCACCTCCTCGCGATAGGCAAAACTGTTAAGGTAGCGGAACAGATAGGCGCCGGACTGAGACCATCCTGTAAGGCAAATTGCCTGGCGAGGATAGTCGCGGATCGGGTTAAGGTCGGAGTCTCCGCGCAAGAGCCACGCAAGATCGGTCAGCATATCCCAAAACAGGCCAGTCTCGTAGGAGATGTCCATGTCGGGAAGCGCGCCGCCGCGTACGAGCTGTTCCGGGTCAAAGTCAAAGGGCCGCTCGGGAGTTGGGTTTGCCCAGCTCATGAAGGCATAGCGATCGGGATTGAATTCCTTGAGCTTAGCGATGGTGTTGGGCTTGCTGGTAATGCCCACATAGATATCGCCAGAGCGCACAAACTCGCCGTGACCCAGAATCCACATGCGCTCGATTTCCATAAACGAGGTGGGATTGATGATCTCCACGACCACATTGCCACTCGCTTGCGCCGGATCTTTCGGAGCACGAACAACGATCCGATTGGAATAAGGGGCGTCGGCAGTCATGACCTCCACGCCGCCGTCTTCGTCGGCGGTGCGATACACGTTGGCGGTACCGTCAACGCGATACTCGCGCTCGACGTAATCCTTTGCGCTCAGATGACAGTAGCGTTCGGCACTCGAAAACGGATAGCTCTCATCCGCAATGGGCATTTCAGAAATACCGCTGATCATCTCGTCCCCCTTGCTGTTGCGTTTGCTGAGACAGACTCTACTGGGGACGCTACTTAACTTCTATTGATTCTTAAGTTGACTTACTAAAAATTTAGCTTAATAAACAGCCTGTTGTTAAGCTCATAGTAAGTTCACAAACGTTAGGAACAATCATGGCCGTTACTGCAAAACAAATCGCTGACCAGCTGGGAATTTCGGCAGCGGCCGTTTCCCTTGCACTTAACAATCGACGCGGCGTAAGCGAAAAAACACGGCAACTGGTACTTAGCACCGCCGAAGCTCTAGGTTACGACTTTAGCAAGATTAAGTTCGAGCGCCAAAAGAGCGGAACCGTTGCCTTAGTTGCCTTTAACCGGCGCCGCATCTTTACGACCCCCTTCTTCGCCGATATGCTCGCCGGAGTCGAGGGCACCCTTAGACACGCGGGATTCTCGTTTTCGCTGGTGAACTACTCGCCGTTCGAAAACACTCAGCAACAGATCGCCGACATCGCCGAAGCACAATACGATGGTGTCATCATCCTTGCAACTGAGATGTTCGAGTCGGATTTTATGCCGTTTGCATCGCTGGACTGTCCCCTGCTGCTGTTGGACTCATGCATGAGCGTTGGGGTCGATACGGTCAAGATCGACAACGCCGCCAGCATGATGCTAGCCGTGCAGTACCTGCATTCGAAGTATGGATCTGTCCCCGGGCTGTTAACGACGCCCGTTACCGTGGGCAACTTCACCGAACGACGCTTCGCCTACGAGCACGCCATCGGTCAGCTATCGGGCTCGGAAAAGTGCGGCACCATCCACGAGCTCGCCGTCGCTCCAGATGAGGCATACGCCGGCATGCTCGACATTATTGATTCGGGCGAACCCCTCGCCCAAAACTACGTCGCTGTCTTTGACGATATAGCTATTGGGGCCATGAAGGCCTTTATCGAGCGTGGTTATCGCGCGCCCGATGACGTACGCATCGTCGGCTTCGACAACAACGTGGGCGGAACCTACGTGCAGCCACAACTGACCACGCTCAATGTTCCTTCGCAGTATATGGGCGCCGTCGCCGCACGGCGCCTCGTCGAGGTTATCGACGAGGCCGAACACCACCCGCTCAAGATCGAGCTGGGGGCATCGCTCATCAAGCGTCGTTCTGCCTAGAGCTCGCGCACGCTCTTGCGCTCGACAAAATAGGTCGATACGGCCGTCTTGCAGGTATAGCTCTTGGGATTGCGGATGTTGCCCACCAGACGGCGCACCGCGATCTCGCCCACCTCGTGTTTGGGAACATGCACCGTGGTGAGCGGCGGGTTGGAGAAGGCGCCCAGAGATAGGTCGTCAAAGCCGATGATCGAGACATCCTCGGGCACGCGAATGCCGTGCTCGTTGAGCGCGCGCATGGCACCCACAGCGAGCACGTCGTTCTCGGCAAAGAAAGCCGTTGGCAAATCCTCACGCGAGGAATTGTCGAGCCACGCGCCCATATCGCGATAAGCGCCCTCGAGCGTAGTGCCCAGCGTGACGCGCCATGCCGGATTGGCCTCGAGGCCCGCATCCTCAAGCGCTTGGCGATAGCCGCGCTCGCGGTCCTTAAAGTTGCGGATGCGAAGGTCGCCCGCCAGATAGCCGATTTGCTTGTGACCTTTCTCGATAAGGTAGTCCACGGCGCGCAGTACCGAATCGGTGTTGGCAATGACCACGGCATCAAAGTATTGACGATCGCTCCAGCCGTCGAGCACAATCAGGTGAGCGGCAGCGTTGGCAAACAAGGCGTAGTCTTCCTCACCCAGCTCAGTACCCATCAGCACGATAGCAGCGGACGGATCGGCGATCAGGCCCTCGACCTGCGGACGTACGGCGTCAAGATCGCTAAAGTCGAGCGAGACAAAGCTCGTGCTCATGCCGTGGCGACGCGCCTGGCGCTCCACGCCCTCAATAACCGCGGGGTGAAAGGTGCTCTCGTCCAGGATGGCGCCCGTCTTGCGCGCGAGCACAAACTGGATGCTCTCGAGCCGCGTCGACTGCTGATAGCCGAGCGACTGCGCGCACTCCAGGATGACCTTGGCGGTCTCCTCGCTCACGCTGCGCTTTCCGTTGAGCGCGTTGGAAACCGTCGCCGGGGAGAACCCCGTCGCACGGCTGATCTCTCGAACGCTGACCTTGGCCATGAATCGCTCCTAAACAACTAAACAAATGTTTTGCTAAATGTTTTGCTATATGTATAGATACCGCAAAATGCTGGGGGCAGTGTCGAGTATTCCGTAAACGGTCAGGTTGAACACGCGTCGGCACCTGTTCCAGATCCTCAACCGACACCTGCAGATCGATATCGTGGCTCCGCCGACGGCGGAACATATCATTGACACGTTTTGATATCCTCATTTGATACCATCCAACCATCTCCGCACAGGGGGGCGTCATGGACATCAAGCGACGCATGGAGCTGGCGGAGGGCTTCACGCCCGCCGAGCAGCAGCTCGCCGGCACCGTGCTGGCGCTCGGCGGCAGGCTGCACGGCCTCACCATCAAGGAGCTCGCCCGCGCGGCGCATGTCTCGATTCCCAGCGTGCATCGCTTCTGCAAAAAACTCGGACTCGAGGGGTTCAAGGAACTCAAAGTCGAGGTGGCGCGTGCCGAGGAGCAGCAGAGGCACTCGGGCGACGTCGACATCAACTTCCCCTTCAATGCAGGCGAGAGCGCCGATGCGGTCCTCACGAGCATGGCGCAGGTCTACGAGACGACCCTCGCCGACACGCGCGAGGTGCTCGACGGCGTCGAGCTCGATCGGGCCGCGGGCCTTCTCGAGCGCGCGGCGTCGATCGACATCTTCACGCAGTCGCATAACCTCTACCCAGCCCATATGTTCTGCGACCGCCTGCTCTCCATCGGGCGCACCGCCACCTGTTTCGAGAGCATCGAGTCTCAGACGCGGGTCGCCCTCGCCGCGGACCCGACGCACGCGGCGCTCGTCATCTCATATTCGGGGTTAGGGCCCAATCTCGCCACGATCCTGCCGATCCTGCAGGAACGCGGAGTCCCCACGGTCTTCGTCGGAACGCGGCGCGGGGGGCAAATCAACCCGGGCCTCAACGTGTACCTACACGTGAGCGACAAGGAGAGCCTGCAGAACCGCATCACCCAGTTCGCCAGCCATATTGCCGTGCAATATGTGCTCGACTCGCTTTTTTGCTGCCTCTTCGCGCAGGACTACGGCGCGAGCTTCGAATTCCTGGAACGGGCACTTCCCGCAACGGCCCTTCCCGCCCTCCGCGGCACCGAGCTCAGCCCCAGCGAATACGCCAGCGTGATGCTCAATCGCCTGCGATAGTATCTACCTGCTATTTTACAATTTCATGAGCGAGTTTTCACCGACGAACGGACATGCGGCGCTCGCGCAACCACTCGCCCAGCTCCTCCACGTGGTCCCACGAGGCATCCTTCACTACATCAATCACCGCAGAGGAAATCGTAACCGTGATGAGCGAAAACGCGATCTTGACAACCGGGATGTACGTAAGCGAGAGCGCGAGCACCGTGAGGTCGGTGAACAGGTAGCAACGGCCCACGCGCCAACCGGTGACCTTGGAGATGGAGAGCGCCAGCGCGTCGTCGCCGCCGGCCGAGGCGCCCTGGCGGATTACCAGGCCCACGCCCACGCCCACGAACAGGGCGCCAAGCACTGCAGCGGCAAGCGGCTGATTCGAAAGATCGGGCAGCATGTGGGGAAGGCTCTCCCAGAGCTTGTAGAATCCGGCGACCGAAACCGTCGCCACGGCGGACCAGCCCAAAAAGCCGCCACCCAGAACCTTGAACGCCACTAGGTACGACAGGCCGTCAAGCACCGGCGTAACGACCGAGGGCGGGATGCCAAACCAATGGTCGAAGCACAGGACGAGGCCGATGATACCGCCTTCGGTGATGCCCGTGACGTTATGGATGTTGTGCACGCCAAAGCTCACGATGGCGGACCCGAGCAAGATGACGAGCACTCTCTTGGCGAATTCACGTGGGCTCAAGCCGGCGATGCGCACGCTCGGACTGTCACCCTCCGTCGTGGCGTCTTCGCTATTGATCGTTGTCACGTTCTGGTGCTGCGTATTCTTGCGCGGCATGGATATCACGTCTCCCAAGTGATCTCGTGCATATCCAGCCTAGCTGAGGATTACGGCGGCGGCAAGCCGAGCACGCGGGGCGTCGTTGCTCGTTCACGCCGTCTCCAAAAGCACCTTCATAAGTGGGCGGCTATCCTTCCGCGAGCTCCTCCTCTGCCACGCGCTCGCTCTTCACCAGTTGGGCAAGCTCCCGGCGGCGCACCACCAGAATCGCGAGTGGAACCACAGCGACCAGCATGCCCGCAGCTATGAGCGTCCCCTGCACGCCGAACATGTGCGCGAGGCTCGGGGCGCACAGCAGCGGAATCGCGCCCGCCATGTTGTACCCGGCGCCCATAGCGGCATTGACGCGGCCAATGCGGTCGAGCGGCGTATGCACCTGCACAAGGGTGTCCTTAATGGGGCCGAATGCCGAGAACGCGATACCGAGTATGAATTGCCCAACGCACGCGATAAGTACGAAGGGCGTGGCAACGTACAGCAGGCTACCGAGCCCCGTGATGCACAGAACCACGAGCAGGGCCCGCACGTTGATGAGGCGCGGGGGCATAACGCCCGCAAGCGCGGCACCTATAAGACCGCCCACGCCCGACAGAGCGGACAGCCAGCCCATCCACTCGGCACCCACGTTGAGCACATCACGGTAAAACAGGGACTCGAGCGGGTCGAATGCTCCGTATCCCATGAAGGAAAGAAGCGTTGCCCAGAACAGCAAGGTGAGTACGCTGCTGCCAAAGATGACGGAGAAGCCCGCGGAGATATTCCCCCGGGGAGCGGAATCACCCGCTGGCGCCCCCTCCGTCGACGAGAAGGCCGCCTCCCCCATGTCGTCGGCGCCCCCATCGAGCTCACCAGGCTGTCTCAAAGCCTCGATCCCCCATCCGGGGATGAGCGCAAGCGCCGAGCAGGCCACCATGAACAAAAATACCGCCTGCGTGGGAGCCACGAGCGAGATCGCCCCACCCACAAGCGGCCCCACCACGATGGCGATGTTGCCCGTAAGGGTCACGAGCGCGTTGATGCGCTTGAGCTCATCCAGGTCATCCGTGAGATAGGCGGGGTACGAGCGCGGGATGGTCTCGGCCATGCCCCATGCGAACCCGAACACAGCGGCCCCGATGTAGACGCCCACGACGCTCGTACCCACCACTTGGTAGAGCAGGCCGCTCGCGACGAGTCCTGCCACGGCGATGCGCAGGTAGAAGTGCGGTCCCATGCGGTCCAACAAACCACCTCCGCGAATCTGGCCGAACACGATGCATAAGTTGAGCAAGCCGACCGCGATGGCGTTGTCCCCCACGCCCGCACCCATAGCGAACGTGAGGGTTCCCATCACGCCGATGAAATAGCTCGACATCGCGCCGAGATAGAGCAACAGACGCGCCCAGATGAACCGACGAACCTGCTGCGTGAGCTCCGGCGTTGAATAGGTAAACCGGTCGCAAAGGCCGGAGAAATGTCCCTTTCCCATATCTTCCCATCTCCCGTGCTTTAGCACTCCAGTGTAGCAAAGTACCCCAACCGGCTTACCGGCCCCCTCCCGAAACGCATGCGAACCATCGTGGTTCCCCTCGGTGACGTGGGGTACCATGAAATCATCTACCCTTCACCGGCATGCCGCCGGACCATCCCGAAAGGCGCCCGCGTGCCCCGCGAACTTCACGACGGCTTCGGCCGAGGCATCAACTACCTGCGCATCTCCGTCACGGACAAGTGCAACTTCCGCTGCGTGTACTGCATGCCCGAGGAGGGCGTCGCGATGCGCGCGCACGATGAGCTGCTCTCCGCCGAGGAGATCGCTCATTTCGTGCGGCTCGTCGCTCCCGAGGGCATCACGCGCGTGCGGCTCACCGGGGGCGAACCGCTCGTCTCGCACCGCATCGTGCCCCTCATCGAGGAAATTCGCGCCATCGATGGCATCGAGGACATCTCCCTCACCACCAACGGCGCCCTGCTCCCTCGTCTTGCGCCGGCACTTCGCGAAGCCGGGCTTGACCGCGTGAACATCTCGCTCGACACCCTGAACGCTGACCGCTTCACCCAGATCACGCGCCTGGGCCGCGTCGAACAGGCGCTCGCCGGCATCGATGCCGCCCTCGAATACGGCTTCGAGCCGGTCAAGGTCAACACCGTCGTGGTCAGGCGTATGGACCAGGATGTGCTCGAGCTCGCTAAGCTGTCGCTCGAGCGCCCCGTGCACGTGCGCTTCATCGAGTACATGCCCATTGGCTCCTCAGCCACCTCGCCTTGCCCCTCAATCGTCGGTCGCCGCACCCAAGGCGTGCTCCCTCCTCGTTCGGGGCAATCCGAGGCACCTGAGGAGCCAATGTGGTCGAGTTCAGCCACCTCGCCTTGCCCCTCAATCGTCGGTCGCCGCACCCAAGGCGTGCTCCCTCCTCGTTCGGGGCAATCCGAGGCACCTGAGGAGCCAATGTGGTCGAGTTCAGCTACCTCGCCCCACTGCGGGGCCGGGACTTCGGGCTGCTCCGGGAGCACCCTCAACCCCGAACTGTGGGACGCAAGCGACGTCGTGCCCTCAGATGAGCTGCGCGAGCTCATCTCGAGCCAGGCGCGTGCGATGGGTATCGGAGCCCTCGCTCCCGTGGACGAAAGCGCACCGTACGGAGCCGGTCCCGCACGATACTGGGCCTTCCCCAACGCCGCGGGCACCGTGGGCTTCATCTCCGCCATGTCCAACCACTTCTGCAGCGCCTGCAACCGCCTGCGCCTTACCGCCGACGGTCAGCTAAGGCCCTGCCTCTTCTCCGACGCCGAGTACAACGTACGTGACGCCCTACGCACCGGCGACGACGAAGCGGTTGTTGCCCTGTATCGCACCGCGATTGCCCATAAACCCCAGCAACATGACCACATTGATGGAACCCAGCGCTTCATGTCGCAGATTGGAGGCTGATCTCCGTGACCGCCCGAACCCCCGATAAGCCCGAGCGCCCAAAGACCTTGGGCAGAGCCGTACACGAGAAGTACCCCGCCGCCGTGGTTGAGCCGCGCGATGCCTACCGCGATGAGCTCACACACGTGGACGAGCACGGGGATGTGCGCATGGTCGACGTGGGCGAAAAGGCGGTCACCCAGCGCCTCGCCATCGCAGAGGGCTCCATCCTCATGCACCCCGAGACGCAGGCGATGGTCCTCGAGGACCGCGCCAAGAAGGGCGACGTCCTCGCCTGCGCGCGCATCGCCGGCATCATGGCGAGCAAGCGCACGAGTGACATCATCCCCATGTGTCACCCGCTCAACCTCACCAAGGCGAAGGTCGAGATAGCGCCCATCACCGCGCCGGGCACAAAGCTCGCGAGCGGCTGGGCACCAGAGCGCGAGGACGGTCGCGTGGGCTTTCGCGTGCGCGCGACCTGCGGCGTGACGGGCGTCACGGGCATCGAAATGGAGGCCCTTACCGCCGCCTCGGCCGCCTGCCTCACCATCTACGACATGTGCAAGGCCGTCGACCGCGGCATGGAAATCGTCGACGTACGCCTGCTCCACAAAGAGGGCGGGCGTTCCGGCCTGTGGGAACGCGACGGTGCGAAAGACATGGCAGGCACCGATGACGCTACGGCCATCGCCGACTCCACCCATGCCGCAAACGCGGCCCTCCACCCCATCTCCCCCGCACCCGAGGACCTCGATCCCTCGCCGCTGCCCGGCGGACCGCGCACAGGGGCGGCGGCGCCGGCCATCGCCTTTGTGGGCTACCAAAACGCCGGAAAGACGACGCTCGTCGAGAAGGTCATTAGCCGACTCACCCAGCGCGGCCTGCGCGTGGGATCCATCAAACACCACGGCCACAAGGGCTTCGACATCGACCAGCCCGGCAAGGATTCGTGGCGTCACGCTCAGGCGGGCAGCCGCCATGTGGGCCTTGTCTCGCCCGGCGCCTACGCCGAATACGCGCGGATCGACGGCGAGGTTCCCGTGCGCGACCTGATTGCGCACTACACCGATGTGGACATCGTGATCGTGGAGGGCTACAAGACGGCGGGGTTGCCGAGCATAGCCGTGGCGCGCAGCGGCATCGACCGCATGCGTGGACGCGACTCGTTTGAGCTCATCGACGAGAACACGCTTGCCGTGGCCTGCAACGATGTGGTGGCACGCGACTTCCGCACACGAGCAGCAAAGGCCGCCCGCGCCGCCGCCGAGGAGGAGGGGCGCGCTTTCAACGAATCCGACGTCACGCTGCCGCCTTTCCTCGACATCAACGACTCTGCCGCTATCGCAAGTTTTGTATACGACCACCTGCAAAATCTAAAGTAGCCGTCCAGCTCGTTGGCGCCCTGCAGGCCCCGGGCGACCGTTCGGGGTCTGTTCGTTTGCCGCAAAATCGCTGGCGTTCACCTTTGCGCTGCTAGAATAGGCCGCGATACACACTCGCTTGTCCGATTGGAGACGCATGACACCCACCATCGCCATCATCGGCGCGCTGGAAAAGGAAGTGCGCCAGATTTATACCGCCGTAGAAAAGGGCACCGTCGTCGACGAAGCCGGGCTGCATATCGTGGGCGGCGAGTATCACGGCTTCACAGTGGTTGCCACCACCGCCGGCATGGGTACGGTTAACGCCGCCGCAGCGGCGCAACATCTCATCAGCGCCTACCATGCCAATGCCATCATCTTTTCCGGTATCGCTGGCGGCCTCAACCCCCAGCTGCATATCGGCGACGTCGTCATCGGCGAGCACCTGCGTTACCTCGACACCGACACGGCCCTCATCGCCGAATCCGCTCCCGAACTCGAGGAATTTACCAGCACCGATTTCCTCATCGACCTCGCCGAAGAAACGCTACGCGCCCACGGCTACATCGACGCCTCCCTCACTGGCAATGCGGCCGCCGGCCCCGAGACCCTTGCCGCCGCGCGAGCCGATGCCGATGCCACGTTGTTCCGTCGCAACAACGCAGGCACCGAGCCGCAGCAGTACCTGCGCGGCACCATCGCCACGGGCGACCGCTTCGTGAGCGGATGCGAAGCAAAGGCCGCCGCCATCGCCGCCACGCAGGGCGACTGCGTCGAGATGGAGGGTGCCGCCATCGCGCACATCGCCGCCAAGAACGGGATTGACTGCCTGGTGTTGCGCGCGATTTCAGACAACTGCGATGAGAGCTACGATGCCTTGTCCTCCCGCGAGTTCGACCTCGAGGAATATGCCGCAAGCGCAAGTTCCCTCGTCCTGTCCATCGTCCGTCGCCTAGCGGTTAAGCTGGGTGTCGAGCCCCGCGACTAGCACGAAAGGCTGCCCTATGGCCGAAGCCATCAACTACAACAAAGTCCACTTCGTCGCCAGTTATGGCAAGGCGTCGCAGATTCCACCGTCAACCTGCCCCGAAGTCAGCTTTGTGGGCCGTTCCAACGTGGGCAAGTCCTCAATCATGAACAAGCTGTTCAACCGTCGAAGCCTGGTAAAGGTTTCCTCCACCCCCGGCAAGACGGCCAATGTCAACTTCTTCGAAGCCGATGGCGTGCACTTCGTCGACCTACCCGGCTACGGCTTCGCACAGCGAAGCAAGGCCGAGCGCGACCGCTGGGCTCGTCTCATCGGCGACTTCTTCGACTCCGAACGCAGCTTCAATCTGGTTGTCTCCCTCGTTGACATCCGCCACGACCCGAGCAAGCTCGACTTTGAGATGATCAACTTCCTGCGTGAGAACGGCTTCAACTTCATTGTCTGCCTCACCAAGGCGGACAAACTCTCCAAGTCGCAGCAGGGCAAGCAAGCGGCCTCCATCCGCAAGCAGCTCGGCATCCCCGCCGATCGGCTCATCGTCACAAGCAGTGAATCTGGCTTGGGCATCGATCGCCTCAAGCAAGCCATCGTCGATTTCTGCCTCGACAACGAAAACGATGGGGCCGCGGATTCGGACGCCCTCAACGAAGCCTAGCGCCATCGAGTAGCCATCTTTTTTTCACATGCAAAACGGCGGCTCGCGCACCATTGGCAAGGCCATCTACGCGGGCATCTTCAATAAACCCCGCACGTCTTATTAATTAACACCTCTAAAGCCCTTGCCAACAATCTCAGAGCTGTCCACAATCGTGATAAAACAGCCCGGATCGACCTCGCGCGCATAGCGACGCAGCTTCACCGCCTCGCGACGACTGAGCACACACATGATCACGGTGACGAGCTGGCCGGAGAAAGCACCGTACCCACGGCTGATCGTGGCGGTGCGGTTGAGCTCCTTAACGATATAGGTCTCGACCTTGAGAGGTTCCTTGCAGATGATGGTACATACTTTGCGCAGGTGAATGCTCTCGATTGCCTTATCGACCACGAGCGTCTTGGCAAACAGGCCAAGCACGCAGTAAAGACCCACGCGCGGACCGTACAGAACCGCGGCGATACACACGATTCCGATGTCCACCAGCAGCAGCGCGCGACCGATCTCAAGCGTACTGTGACGCTTGAGAATCATGGCAAGGATGTCCGTGCCGCCCGTTGAAGCGCCGATGTCGAACACCATGGCACTGCCAATCGCCGGCAAGATCACGGCAAAGCACAAATCGAGCCACATATCGCCCGTGATCGATGTAGTCGAGACTCCCGGGAACAGCATTTCGAACAACGAGACATACCCCGAAAGCGCAAAGGACGCAAACACGCTCCAGAGGATTGCCTTGCGCTCAAGGAATATGAAACCGAGCACCACGAGCGCGATGTTGATGATCCACATGAACGCACCAACGGGCAGCGACGGGAACAGCGTGGATAGGATAACCGACACGCCAGACGTACCGCCAAAGGCAAAGTGATTGGGCGTCTTAAACAAGACGATGGCGAGTGCCGTTAAGATGAGGCCGCCGTTGAGGACGGCGAAGAAATGAAGAAAGCCCGGGTCCTTGCTACGCTTGGCGCCAGCCCGCTCACCGCGACGGATATCCTCCTCGGAAACCAAGTGCTCCAAAGGCTCCACAGGCGGCGTATGCCCTGTGGCGAGGCAACCGTCCGTTCCCTCCGCCGCGAAGGTGCCCTGCCTGCCGCTATCGTGCTCTTCCACCGCGCGCTCCATCGTCCGCCGAAACCATAGCGCCCTGATGGTAACGCGCCGGCGCGACGACGCAAGCGGAAACCAAGCGCACTCAAGAAAACGGGCCGTCCCGTGCGCGCGGGACAGCCCGAAGAAGTACACGAGAGCCCGTCTTGCGCGGATGCGCAACTGGGCGGTCGAGCAAGCTTTAGAACGCCGGAAGAACATCCTCGCCGTAGTTCTCCTCAAGATACGCCTTAAAGTCATCCGAGGTCAGGACCTTGACGAGCGCCTTGACGGCCTTGGAATCCTCGTTGTTCTTCGCAACGCAGATGATATTGGCGTACTTCTCGACGGCAAGGGAATCGGAGGACTCGTGAGCCAGAGCGTCGGCCACGTGGTAGCCCGCCTCGATGGCGTAATTGCCGTTGATGACCGCAAAATCCACCGAAGAGAGGGCACGCGGAAGCGCAGCGGCCTCGAGCTCCTGGAACTTGAGGTTGTGCGGGTTGTCCTTAATGTCCTTCGGCGTGGCCTCGAGGTTCTCGGGATCGCTGAGGGCAATGAGGCCCAGGTCCTGCAGCAGGAGCAGCGCACGGCCCTCGTTGGTGGGATCGTTAGGCACGGCGATGGTGGCACCGTCGGCGATGGCGTCGAGGTCGTTGGAGGTGCCGGCGTACACGGCGAAGGGCTCGTAGTGAATCAGCCCCGCGGAGACGAGGTCGGTACCGTTCTCGGCGTTGTAGTTCTCCAGGTAGGTGATGTGCTGGAAGTAGTTGGCGTCCACCGCGCCCGACGTGGTGTCCTTGTTGGGCTGGATGTAATCGGTGTACTCCTTCACCTTAAGCTCGATACCCTCCTTGGCAAGCAGCGGCGCGGCGAAGTCGTTGAGGATCTCGGCATGGGGAGCGGGGCTTGCAGCCACGGTGAGCGTGGTCGAGCCGGCGGCAGCGGAGCCCTCGGCAGCGGTGCCAGACCCGCCGCAGGCAGTCAGACCGCCCAAAGCGACAACGCCAAGGCCCGCGAAAGCGGAAGCAACAAGGGAGCGGCGGGAAATGGAGGTGTTGAAGTTCTTCATGATGGAATCCTTTCAGATGGAAAACACAGTTGGCGGGAGGGAATCGAGGGCCGTTGGTTCACCCCCCCATCCCTCACCTTCCGCGAAAGTTACCTTTCGCGGAGGATTTGCGGATGAATCGCCCCTAAAGTGACGCGAGAGTTAACTCTCGCGGAAGGACTGGGGCCAAAACGACTCGAAAGCGCCGCGAGAGTGCACTTTCGCGTCTTGTGCCGAGCAATACGCGGCGGCACGAGACCCATGTGCGCCGGCACGAGGACCCAACCTCGTGCCCACATCGTAGAGGGCGCGGGCAGGCGGTGCCAGATACACGAAGGCAACGCCTCGGAATCGACGAGCCAAAGCCCTTAGCAGCAAACCAACCTCTAGCGGTGGTCCACTTTGCGGGCGATGGCGTTGCAGACGGACTGGATGAGCTGGACGAGCACGATGAGCAGCACGACCGTGACGATCATTGCCTCGTCCTCATACCGGTAATAACCGTAGCGGATGGCGATGTCGCCCAGGCCGCCCGCGCCCACGGCGCCGGCGATGGCGGTGTAACCCAGCACGGCGATGAGCGTCACGGCGATGCCGCGCACGATGCTCGGCAGCGCCTCGGGCAGAAGCGCCGAGAACACGATACGGGGCACGGACGCGCCGCACGCCTCAGCGGCCTCCACGGCGTCGCGGCTCACCTCGGCGAGCGACTGCTCGACCATGCGCGCCACGAACGGGGCGGTAGCGACCACCAGAGGCGGAATGACACCCACCACGCCGGTGGAGGTGCCCACGAGTGCCTGCGTGGCGGGCATGAGGGCGATCAGCAGAATGATGAACGGCAGGGAACGGCCGATGTTGACCACCCAGCCCAGCACCGCGTTCAGCACGGGTACGGGACGCAGGCCGTTCGGCGCGGTGAGGTGCAGCACGACACCGAGGACCGTGCCAATCACATAGGCGACCGCAGTGGACGCGAACACCATGACGAGCGTGTCGATGGTGCCCTGAATGAGCAGCGGAGCAAACTCCGCGAGGAAATCGTTAAGCATCCCAATCCACCTTTCCGAGCAGCACGCGCGTAGCCTCGGCCTGGGGATCGGCGAACACCTTCGCCACGCTCCCCTGCTCCACCACGCGGCCGTGCTCGAGCACCGCGACGTTGTTGCAGATCTTCTCGACCACGTCCATGGAGTGGGTGATTACCACCAGGGTCACGCCGGTCTCGTGGTTGATATCGCGCAGCAGCTTGAGGATGGTGTTCGTGCTGCTGGGATCGAGCGCGGAGGTCGCCTCGTCGCAGAGGATCACCTCGGGCTCGCAGGCGAGCGCGCGGGCGATGGCAACGCGCTGCTTCTGCCCGCCGGAGAGCTGGCTGGGATAGCTCTGCGCCTTCTCCGCAAGACCAACGCGGTCGAGCAGCTCGAGAGCACGGGCGCGGTTTGCCTCCGTCACCTTGCCGGTGGCGGCGAGGAACGGGAAGCAGACGTTGTCCAGCACGGTCTTTTGCGCCAGCAGGCCAAAGTTCTGGAAGATCATCGCCACGCGACGGCGATACGCGCGAAGCTCCTCGCCAGAAAGCGCGGTGACGTCACGGCCATCGACCTCGATGACGCCCGTCGTGGGACGCTCCAGCAGGTTGATGGTGCGAACGAGCGTCGACTTGCCGGCACCGCTCATACCGATGATGCCGAAGATGTCGCCGTTGGCGATCTCGAGATTGATGTCAGAGAGCGCCTCGGCGCCCCCGTCATACGTTTTGTACACATGCTTGATGCTGATCACGAGGAAAACTCCGCTTGAAGATGGAATGGGACCTGTGGCCATCTCCCGCCGGAGACAACCTAGTGGAGGCGCCCGGTCTCTATCAGCACGCGGAAATCGCGCGGCATGACAAAGTGCCCGGGCGAGGGCATCTCCATGACCATCATCATGTTCGCGCTATGTCCAACAAACGTAATCATGGGGATGAGAGTAACAGGGTACCTTATATCGGGCAAGCTGGGAAACTACCATGTAACAAAAGGGACCCCGAAGGGCCCCTTTAATCGAAAGCAACGCATCTGCCCGAGTCCGCCCCTTACCTCGAAACGGCGAGGGCGCGGGCCCCATGAGACGCGGCCGTCCCTACTCGGCGTCCTCGGCGTGACGGCGACGGCTCGCCTCGTACTCCTCGCGCGTGACAACGTCCTCAATGCGCAGGTTGATGCCCGCGACCTCAAGGCCGGTCATGGCAGTGAGGCGCTCGGTCACGCGCTCCTTGACGTCCTCGAAGATGGCGGGGGCATAGCACCCGTACTCGATGATGACGGAGATGTTGACCACCACGCGGTTGTCGTCGGTCACCTCGATGGTAACGCCCTTGGAAAGGTTCTCCGCGCCAAAGGTCTCCTGGACGAGGTGCATGAGGTTGCCCTTCATGCCCAACACATGCGGGACCTCGCGCGTGGCCATGGCGACGATCTTCTCAATCACACCGTTGGAGTAGGTGAGAGAGTCCTCGGAGTCGTCGTCTTCTTCAGACTCGGCAAGAACCTCACCGATCTCGACGTCCTCGATGGCATCAGTCGCCTCAGCCGCGTCATCGGACGACACCCGTTCGACCGTCTCCACCGCGTCAGCGTCCTTGTTATCCAAAAACTCTTTACTGTCTGCCATGATTCGCTCCTATCCGCAAATCCCAAACTCACACGAACTGATCGTGCGTCTATTTACGCCCATCGAGTACGCGGCGTATGAAATTGACCGCCGCGTTGTCGCCATCGACCATTTGGCCAATGACCGTACCCACAAACACGAAGACCGCGATGACGATCGTGTCCCACAGGCCAATCACCAAGATGAGCACCGCCAGCACAAAGCCGATGATGCCGTACAGCGTGGCATGCGGATGAGCATTGGCATACGCCCATGCCGTACGACCGAGCCCTTCAAACAAGCCGATGGTCGCGCGCTGGAAATCACGACGAGAGGTATGCGCACCGCCTTGCGCGCCATCCCCACCCATGTGCGAGGAGCCCTTCTGAGCAGAGGCCTCGGCCGCATCTCGATCCGAAGGACCGGGGGTATCACCTGTCCCCCGCTCCCCAACGCCCTCAACATGGACCTCGAGTTGCTCGACTATCGCTTTTGGCACCTTGGGCGCATGGGAATTATCGCTCACCGGAGACCTCCTTCGTCACGGTCACGGTTTTACTCGGGAGAAAACGTACGTGCACACGCGCACCGGCCACTCCGAGCATCTTGTTACAGGCGTCTTGGACACGTTGCTGCACACGATGCGCAAGGCCCTCCGCATTGTGCTGCGTGAGCGCAATCGCCTCGATGCGAATGTCCACAGCGGATTTATCGCGGCCCACAACACGTGCGCGAACATCTTCGACCATCACATCGCGCTCCGCGGCAGCAGATCGCGCAATGGAAGCCAAAGCCTCAGTCGAAACCTCGATATCCGCGTTGCCCGCCAACCGCATGCACGTGGGCTCAGGGCGATCAACGAGCAGGTACATCAGGACGGCGATTAGATTCAGGGCGACAATGACCAGGCAGATGGCCATAGTCACGCGGCCGGACCCCGATGCGAGCATCGAGGCGAACCGCTCCGTATAGGGACCAAAGAGGGAGCCCGCGCATGCGCCGACCACCAATACACCGGCGATGAGATACAAAACCAGCCCGATTCTGCGTATTCGCCGCATGGCTCCTCCTCTCTCTTACACATCGCGGGCACCACGGCGCCCGCACACATTTCACCTTTTGTACCCCGATAGCCCGTAAAGCATCATGGCACGCTTCTCGATTATACGGCGAACACGCCGCTCTAGGGAAAAGCCGGGCCCGCCACATAGCGAACCCGGCTCAAACAAGCGACGACTTGCACGTCACGATGCGGCGCCTCGGGAACCCCGAACCTACTCCTCCTCGAGGGCAGCGATGACCTCGTCGGTCATATCCATGGTGGAGTAGACGTCCTGAACGTCGTCAAGCTCCTCGAGGCGGTCAATGAGACGCTGGACCTTCTTGGCATCAGTGCCAGAGACGGACGTCGGGGTGGTGGGAACCATGGTGAGCTCGGCACCCTTGACCTCGATGCCCTGGGACTCAATGCCCTTCGAGACGGCCATGAGGTCACCGGCGGCGGTCCACACAACCCACTCCTCGCCGGCATCCTCGTAATCGTCGCCACCGGCCTCGGCAACGGCCATCATGAACTCCTCCTCATCGCCAGCAGCACCGTTGGCCATGAGGTTCTCCTTCTTATCGTTGGGGTCGACGATCTGCTTGGCAACGACGACCTGGCCCTTGCGCTCGAACTGGAACGACACGGAGCCGGAAGTGCCCAGGTTGCCACCCGCGTGGGAGAACGCGGAACGGACATCGGCGGCGGTGCGATTGCGGTTATCGGTCAGGCACTCGACATACACGGCGACGCCCGCGGGACCGTAGCCCTCGTACACGATGTTCTCGTACACGGCGGCGTCGGCACCGGAACCGAAGGCCTTGTCGATAGCGGCCTTGATCTTGTCCTTGGGCATGGACTGAGCCTTTGCCTTAGCGACGGCAGCGGCAAGGGAGGCGTTGTTGTCCGGGTTGGGATCGTTGCCCAGACGGGCCGCGACGGTGATGTTACGGCTCAACTTGGAGAACAGGGCGGAACGCTTGGCGTCCTGCGCACCCTTGCGGTGCTTGGTTGTGGCCCATTTAGAGTGTCCGGACATGTGATGCTCCTTCTATTTACCCGCTCTCGACACATGACTACGCGCCTCAAGCCCATATAAACACACGCTCAGCATGATATACCGATTGCGGAGCATGCGAAAGGGGTTTACCACGAGCTTCACACGCGTGCCAAAGGGGGCACGCCCCCAAGGGCACGTTGGCACGCCCGCCGGCGCGTCACAACTCGTCCGCGTCCACGGCCTCGATTCCGAGCAGTTCGGCAGCAAGCATATCGTCTTCCAAAGCGGTCACGCTCCTGAGCTTGCGCTCAATTACGTTCGTGCGTGTGTTGATGATTCCATCCACCGTCTTCCCGGCAGTCTCGATCTGCTTGAGCGCGCGGCGCAACTCCGCTTGATACTTGGGGAACTCCGCCTTAACGGCGCTTAGCACCTTTTGGATCTCGTCGGCGCGGCGTTGGAACGCGAACGTCTGATAGCTCAATTGCAGGCTATTGAGGATCACCGCCATGGTCGAGGGCCCTGCCACGTTCACCTGGTAGTCGCGCTGTAGGCACTCGATAAGCCCCGGCCGGTCGACAACCTCGGCATACAGGCCTTCGAACGGCAGGAACATGATGCCGAAGTTCGTCGTCTCGGGAACGCTCAGGTATTTGGCGGAAATGTCCTTCGCCTCAAGCTTGATGACCTGCTCGAGCGTGCGACGGGCGGCGGCGATTCCCTCGGCATCGCCCGCATCCATCGCATCGCGCAGGTGCTCGTAGGTGTCGCCGGGGAACTTTGAGTCGATGGGCAGCCAAATCGGCTCGCCCTCCTCAACCGGTAGTTTGACGGCGAACTCGACGCGATCTGCACTGCCCGGTTTGGTGGCGACATTCTCGGCATATTGGTCGGGCGCGAGAATCTCGGACAGAATCGCCGCCAACTGAACCTCTCCCAGCATGCCGCGCGTCTTGACGTTGGAGAGCACCCGTTTGAGGTCGCCCACGCCCGTCGCGATAGACTGCATGTCCCCCAATCCGCGGTACACCGCCTCGAGTTGATCGCTCACCTGTTTAAAAGAGGCGCCCAGGCGGTCATTGAGGGTCGTGGCGAGCTTCTCGTCCACCGTGACACGGATGGCCTCGAGCTTGCGCTCGTTATCACTGCGCATCGCACCGAGCTGCGCATCAACCGTCTCGCGCGTCTTTTCCAAATACTGAGTTGTCTCGCGGCGAACATCGTCCACCCTAACGCCCATCTGATCGAACGCGCGCGATTGCGCCTCGAAATGTTGCTGCTCGATTATCGACAGGCTCGACAACCTATCAAGCGCGGCATTCACGGCAGCGGAAACTTGAGACAGAGCGCTGCCTGCGGCGGTAAGGGTCTCATGCATCTGCTCTCGCTCGGCAATCGAGCGCTCTCTTTCTTCCCGATGCTCCATGTGCGCGCGGCGCAGGCGGACGCACGCGACGGTCGACCAGGCAGCAAGCACTGCCGCCGCGACCGATGCGACCATCGTTATAAGCTCGATTCCCATTCCCTCAACCCCTTATCTGCTTTCGAATAACCTCATCTTAGCAGTCGCCATTCGTATCGCACCAAAGCCAAGGCGAGCCCCCGCACTACGCGATCGAGCGGATCCTATCAAATAAGGCAGCGAGAGCGTCCATGAGTTCCTCGGGAGTTGCACCATCCAAAATGCACGTCAACGCATATGAAGCGACGAAGACCGCAGCAACGAGAACGGGTACCGCCAAAGCCAACAACACCGCCCGCAAGACTCCCAAAAGTGCCCCGCGACGCATCCTCTTGACGTCGTATGCCCTCTCGGCAGCGTATGCCTCCGCAGCCGCAAGGCGTTGCACGCCCTCGCCCCCGGAAGCTGCGCGCTCGAACTCTCCAACGTCTACCTGCGGGAAGCGTTCCTTTCGCGCGGCGCGCCGTCCCTTTGTGCGCGGGGCGTTTCCTCCACCGGATGCGGATGCCGGCACCTGCGTGCACGGCGCGTGTTTAAGAAAAAGGTCCATGCAAAAGCCCTCCTTATGGAGGCATGCATGGAACCGACTTCTCCAGAATTGCACTAAAAAGTTCCCGCGTCAAGCCCGGATCGAGTTGAGGCTTGACGCGGGATGGTCACATGCGCCAAACGCGCATCTCCCGTTGTGGCCTGCCCTACCGGTCTTCGCGGCGCGACCTCAAACGGCTGAAAGCGGCTGCCGCCATGGACGCGACGCCCGCAGCAGACGCCATCACGCCATGAGCCGACGCGTCGCCCGTTCCGGGAAGGGTTTCGGGCTTACTGCCGAGGGAATTCTGAGGTGTCTCGTCGCCACTCTCATCCTTGGCGCCGTCATTATCGTCCTGGTTCCCGTCTTCATCGGGAGTCTCCTGGCCGCCGGAGCCATCGTTGCCGCCGTCGCCCTGGCTGTCGCCGTTGTTCCCGGCGTCTCCGTTATCGTTACCGTCACCTTGGTCGCCACCCTGGTTGTCGCCGTTGTTGCCGCCGGTATCGCCGCCGCCATTGCCGCCGTTGCCGTCGCCGCCATCGGGGTCAACGACATCGGGCACGATCTCAACGGGCGCTCCCTCGCCGGAAGTCACCGCACCTAAACCGGGCACACCCGTCACGCGCACGAAGGCATAATACGTCTCGCCGGGCGTCAAGCCGCTGAACACCGGATCGCTCGTCCAGGTGTTGAGGGGATTTCCCTGCACCTGCGGTCCCTCAGTAGCGTCGGCGACCGTCACCGCGTCAGGCGCTTGGTTCGTATCGCACAGGGCGTACTCCACGCGGGCTCCCAAGCCCTCTGCGCCCTCAACGCGGGCGTTCAGGCGAACCGAATCCTGCCCGAGCTTCTCAACATCTACGGAAACGCTGACGTCCGCCGGGGAGACCTCGATCATCACCGGAATGCTGAGCGTGCGCGCGGTAGCCTCGGTTCCCACAGCCCGATAGGCAACCTTGGCAGCCGCCCGGTGCGACCCCACCGCAAGCCCGGCTTTCGGCACCACCTGCCAGGATGCGTCCGTGCCGCCGGCGGGGATCGTAGTCGAGCCGGAACCGCGCAGCTCAAACGCGTCGGAATCGAGCGTCACGCCCTCGATCTGCACATCGACCTTGCTTGTGTTCTTCAACTCGAGAGCGATGGGGACGGGAGTCGCCTCACCCTCGCGCATCGAATCAAAGACCACCTCATCGGCTTCCAAGCCGGGCTCGTGGGCCTCCCACACATCGATGAGCGTCGCGCTGAAGTAGATGTCGTTCAGGTGCAACTTGACGTAGCGAGCCATCACTGGACCGTCGCTCAGCGTCAAACGGGTGCTCAGCGTGCTCTCCTGCCACCCGGGCACCTTCGTGCCACCCTTACCAAAGCGCTCGACTTCCTTAAAGGCCGAGGCATCCACCGGAACCCCGGCAGCAAGGCCCGTATCGGGCGCAACCGACACCGTCACCGCCATGCGATCCCACCGGGGAACGCCATTGGTGCCCAGGTTCTTGGGACGCCAGTAATCGACATCCGTGACGGCACGCTCATGTCCAAGGTCGAGCACGATCCAGGCATCGCTTGTCTTCTCGCGGCTCGTGATCCAGAACTCGTTGCCCGGTCCGTAGTAGCCATCGATCACGCGCTGGGCCATCGCCGCGCCATCGCGAGAGGAAGAATAGGAGTTGACCACCATCTCCTCATACGGAACGAAATTTGCATCGCGGTCGCCCGCGGTGAACGTGAACACGGCCGGGTTGGAGGCAGTGGTGGTTCCCCGCGCGGGCACGCGCAGCTCGACCGTGCGATTCCCCTTGTACGTCCGCTCAACATCCAGCGGCTCCCACGAACCGCCGTCCACGCGCATCTCGAGTCCATTGGGAACCTTGCCGTCAAAGAAATAGATGCGGTTCGCGCGGTCGTTCGCCTCGCACTTGAGCGAGGGAGCCTGACCCGCCACGATATCGATGCAGTTGATGACGCTCGCGCCGATGAGCTGGATCTGGATATCCGTCTCGGCGTTGATGGAGGCGATCTGATCGGCGGTTAAGACGACCTCGACCTGACCATCCGTCTGGTCGGACCATGTCTTGCCGCCGTCGAGGCTGAACCTCCACGGCACGCCTCCGCCGCGAAGGTGCTCACCCAGCGCGATCACACCCGCCTGATCGCCATCGAACGAGAAGGTCGCCACCACACCATCGGCCTCGCCCATGAGCATCTTGGCCACGCGCGCACAGGCATCGTGATTGACCGTCTGGCTCTTGTCGACCTTGGACGCGCGCTGGAGCGCATCGAGCCTGATGGCCTCCAAGGCGGCGAACTGCGAGCCGTCGGTGCGCTTGTTGATGTTTTTGATGAGGTCATGCATGGGCAGCGGGTAGAACTTGAGCTGCTCGGCGATCTCCTTGGCCAGTGCCTCCCATTCAGCGGCGGCGGCATCGCGCGCGCCGAGGAGCTCGATCTTTGCCCAAAGTGCATCGAAGTTGATGGGCTGCGCCCCGCGGGCGGCATCAATCGCCTGCTCGCGAACGGTGGAACCCTCATCGAGGCTCGCGGCGATCAGGCGCGTCTCGTAACTGCGGACGTACCCCACCCAATCGGAGAGGGCCTCCGTGGCATAGAGCGTGTACATACCTGCGAACTCGCCCGTAATGCCGCGCCCCCACCCGTTGAGCCAGTGGGCTGCAGACGGGCTCTTGCTCTTGCCCCATCCCGATACGTCGTTTTGGATGCGATACGTCGGCACCATCGTGCCGTTCGCATCGGCGCGCAGCTCATAGGTGAGCGTGGCGGCGTGGCCGGGCTGGCCCACCACGAACGAGGGCACGCCGACCATACCGTTGAGGTTGGCGAAGGTCTTGGCGAGGGCTCCGCACACGCCACCCTTCTCAAACACCATCCAGAGACGGTGGTACTTGGTCTTATCCTGTGTGGCACCCGGAACGGAAGAAACGTCGCCGCAACCGATGTGATAGAGGTCGTTCGCCTCGGCATTCGGGAAGTGCGCGTCCGTGTAGGAAAGCTGGTACTTCTCCTTCCAGCCGCCCTGCCAGACTTTGAGGGGCTTGCCGGGCGCACCGTTGGAGGACTTCATCTCCTCAACAGGGCCGTTGAACTCGGCATCGTTGTAAAAACGCACGTTGCTGTACCCGCCGTTGCTCGCATAACCACCGTCATACCAGATGTAGGAGTACGCGTTCAGGCGACTATCCTCAGTTTTGTCGTCAGTGGCGGAGAACTTGGCGAGCGAGTAATTCGCCAACCAGGGCAGCTCCGCATCGGTGATCTGGTTTTCGAAGACCAGGCGCATGCTCTCGACCGGCAACGCGTCGAACAGGTCCTTCTTAAAGCGATAGCGCTCATCGGAGCGGAATGTCTTGATGGTGTAGTAGCGCACGAGCGGGTCGGACACAAACCCCGGATCGCCCGTCCACAGGCGCGCACGACCAGAGACATCGAGGGATGCCGCAACCATCATGCGCAGGTACACATCCGCATCGGCACCCGGTGCCGTAAGGTCGGCGGCGTTCGTCTTGCGCAGGCGCATGAAGATGCCGAGCGACTTGATGTAGTCGGCGTGGGTCGCTACGTTGTTCTTGGCGTTGGTCCACACCTCGCCGCCCGTGACGTAATAGCGCAGCGCCGCGAGGTCACCCATGAACCAATCGAGGAACTCGCTTGCATCGGTTGAAGAGGCCCGTAATTCGCTCAGCTGCTCATATCCGGCACGACGCACCAGCTCTCGCTGAAGAATCAGGCGCTCCGAGGCCTCGTCGAGCGTTCCGGCAGCAGCACGGGCGACAAGGTCCTGTTTTTCGACAAGCGAGCGAATCTGCGCATCGTACGATTCGAGCGTTTGAATGGCACCACCCTGGGGAGCCGCATGGGCAATTGAGGGGACAGCGATACCAGCGGTTGAAACCGTTGCGGTCGCGATCATCGCAGCCATGAGCACCGTCTTGGTGGAGCGGCCAACGGGGTTGAGTGCGGCTCGGACACGTGAGTCAACAAGACCCATGTCCTCGTAGCGAGCGGGGTTGGTCACAATGGGCTCCCTATGAGATGTAGTACGTTTGAAGTGCCAGTCCATCGTACCGAATAATCACGCTTGAGGGAATGCCCCTTGAGCCGACACATTTCTTAAGCAAAAGATAAGGCGGTGCGCCGAAGATCTCCTCTCCGGCGCACCGCCAAACCACGCGTATATGCGCTGCGGTCTAGTAGTTAACGACCTGCTCCTCGAAGTAGGACTGCGGATGAGCGCAGACGGGGCACATCTCGGGGGCGGTGGGGCCCACGTGCAGGTGACCGCAGTTGAGGCACTTCCACACCTTCACGCCCTCGCGGGTGAAGACCTCGCCCTTCTCAACGCGCTCGGCAAGCTTGTTGTAGCGCTCCTCGTGAGCCTTCTCGACGGCACCGACACCGCGGAACTTGGCGGCGATAGCGGTGAAGCCCTCCTCGTCGGCGGTCTTGGCAAACTCGTCGTACATGGTCGTCCACTCGTAATTCTCACCGGCAGCAGCATCGCGCAGGTTATCGAGGGTGCCGGGGACTTCGCCTCCATGCAGCTCCTTGAACCAGAGCTTGGCATGCTCGGACTCATTCAGAGCGGTCTCCATGAAGATGTTGGAGATCTGAACGAAGCCGTCCTTCTTGGCCCTGGAAGCGTAGTAGCGGTACTTGGTGTGGGCCTGAGACTCGCCCGCAAAAGCGGCCTCGAGGTTCTTCTTGGTCTGGGAATTCTCGAAATCCATGAATACCTCCTAGGTGGCGTAGGAATCGAAAGGCGCCGTCGATGCGCCACATCGAGCGGAACCCCAACGGGACCGCCTGCAAAGACGCCCGTAAATCTCTTGTACCCCACTCGCGCCCGCTCTTGCAAAAGCTCGCTCGATCGCCCTAGACGATCACCCACGCCCCTTCACACTCCCGGCAAAATCCCTCGCGGGCGAGATCGGTCAATATGGATTCGACGAGCTCCCCCTCAACGGGCGGACGTCCGGCAGTGCGCTCGACGTCGTTGAGGGCGGCATGCAGCGAAGCGGTGCTCGCCCGCTCGCCACGCGCCTGGGCATCCAACAACTGGCGCACGATTTCCGCCCGCTTCTGACGGCGTGAGCCTTCAAATCGCGATTGGCGCGTATATGCCTTGGCACGACGCGAGGGGTTGGGAACGGTCTTCTTGAGATACGCACCATAGTCGAGCATGGCATAGTACCAGGTGCGCGGCGTGTCATCGGGATCCTGGGGCATAGCGAAGGGGTCCGCGGACCTCGCGTCGGCAGCCATCAAGGCGCCCGGTTTCTGGCCAGCGAAGCAATCCGCTTCCGCCCCGCACGATGCGGGAGCTGCGGGACATGTCGCCTCCGCCAGCGGCACAAGTTCCCTATCGGGCACGCCCGGCACATCGGGGAACAGGTGGTGTAGAAGAACGGTGCGCACATTCGTCTCCAGGTAGACCCCTGGCAAGTCAAACGCAAAGGATCGGATGCCCTGCGCAGTCGCCGGGCCGATCCCCGGCAAGGCGATGAGCTCCTTCGTACCCGCGGGAAACACCCCATCGTACCCGCGAACGATCTCCTCAGCAGCCGCCTTGAGCGCCAGAGCGCGACGATTGTACCCCATACCCTGCCAAGCCGCGAGAACCTCAGCAGTACCGGCCTCTGCCAGCGCGAAGACGCTCGGGAACGCATCGAGCCATTCCGCCCACCGCGTCTCCACGCGGGCGACCTGCGTCTGCTGAAGCATGACCTCCGAAAGCCAGATCTTATACGGGTCGCGCGTGCGACGCCACGGAAGGTCTCGATACAAACGAACCCCTTCCGTGCGAACCAGCGTGCGGAAGGGGTCCATGTTCATCTTGAGCTCCTTAGAGGATCATGCGGCTACACGCACGAGCACCCCCTGGAGCACCCGGCGTACTCGGGAAAACGCGAGCGATCGGCGAACTTGGGGTCGACCGCGGGATGCTGCCGTCGATTGACGACGTCATCGAGCGTAACGGAGTCCAGATAATTGCGAAGCAGCTCCTGGGCTCCTATCCACAGGGGATGATAGCAGCATTCATCCATGCGAGGGCATATCCCGTCCTCCGCCGTGCAATCGTTCATGACGAGCGGGCCCTGGACCGCCTCGACGATCTGACGAATCGTCACATCTTTGGGGTCGACTTTAAGCCGCATGCCGCCGCGGACACCGCGCAGGCTCTCGATAATCCCCGCCTGCACCAGACCGTGCTGAATGGAGCGGGCAAAAGAATACGGCACATCCACCGTCTCGGCGGCCGTACGCACGGACAGAAGGCTATCCTCGCCTTCCGCCAACATGGAAAGCATGCGCAGGGCATAGTCGGTCTTGCGGGAGATGTCCATCTCTTCTCCTTGCGAGTAAACGAAATCTATTCGAGACGTTATGCGTGGTTGGCAAATAAACTCGTGGTCGAGCATAGTGCGCCATTCGGCACCGATACTGACATTGTACTAATATAGCGTGTTTGATGCATTTGGAGAAAGGTCTGTACTGCCCCTCCTCGCGCAGATTCATCGCTTCACAACTCTACCACAAACGCAAAAAGCCCCGTCTTGCGACGAGGCTTTGATTGCGATGGCGGGAAGTACGGGGCTCGAACCCGCGACCTCCGACGTGACAGGCCGGCGCTCTAACCAAACTGAGCTAACTCCCCAGGCGGCAATTCGCGTGTGCTCCTTGCTGCGGGGATTAGTATACACAGACTTCAACTTCACACGCAAGAACTTTTTTCAAAAAAAGTTATAAGTCGATGATCTCGGCAGATAGCACGCGGCCGTCCTCGACCATAAGCCGTGCGATGGAGGCCTCCCGTCTGCCACGCGGCAGCGATGCCGACCCGGGATTGATCACCAGACACCCATGCACCCGGTCGATGCGCGGCCGATGCGTATGACCGCACACCGCAACGTTCGAGCTCGCCAACGGCAGGTCCTCGGCGTAGTGCGCCACCGAAAACCGAACCCCCTCGTACGTGAACTCGTTCACACGCGGCACATCGGGGCCGTAGTTGTAGTAACCATCGTTGTTGCCCAAAACCGCGCGCAGAACGGGAACGCTCACCTCGAGCTCCGCGTAGTTGCTCTCGGATGTGATATCGCCGGCGTGGATAAGCAAGTCGCATCCCTCGATGGCGCGCAGCAGCTCCGGAGCGAGGTAGCCATGGGTATCGGAGATGATGTCGACACGCCGCTCCATTACAGGTTCAACGCCTTCTTGAGCGGCACCACGCGCCGGCGGCTCACCGGAATGCGCTCGTCAACGCCGTTCACGCCGAGCTGGATGGCGCCCGAGGGCACCGTCTCGACGTCCTCGACATTGGCGAGGTTGACGATGTAGCGACGATGGACGCGGAAGAATCCGAACTCCCCGAGCTTGGACTCGAACTGTGCGAGCGATGTCGTGGACAGATAACGGTCGTCTTCGGTGAAAATGCAGGAGTAGTCGTCCTTCGCCATGATGAAACGGATCTGGTCGACCGGAATGAGCACCTTGCGGCCGCCCTTTTCCACCGGGATGCGCTCGATATTGGTGGGCTTGGCGGAAGTGGGCTCCGCAGTGGCGACGGGCTTGGCACGGGCAATGACCTTCTCGATCGCACGATCGAGGCGGGCCTCCTCCACGGGCTTCATGAGATAGTCGACGGCATCCACATCGAACGCCTCGACGGCATGATCGCTGTACGCGGTCACGAACACGATCGCCGGCGGGTTCTTGAGCTTGTAGAGCGCCTCGGCAAGCTGGAGTCCCGAAGCCCCGGGCATGGAGATGTCAAGGAAGACCACATCGACACGCGCCTCCATGAGCATCTCAATGGCGGAGCGGACGCTCGACGCCTCGATAATGGAGCCGATCTTGCCCGTCTGCTCGAGCAAGAACCGCAGCTCGGAACGAGCGGGTGCCTCATCGTCAACGATCATCGCACGTAGCATACCTATCGATAACCTTTCATACTGTGAGTGAGACCCGGCGAGAAGCGCCGTCCGTACGGTCCGCTCCTATTCTACCCTTCGTCATACATACTACCCTCAAGATCGAGGTGAAGGGAAATCGTGGTGCCCTCCCCCGGAGTCGACTCCACGCTTGTACGCGATTTGGGACCGTAGAAACGCTTGATGCGCTCGGAGATGTTGTGCATGGCCACGCCGGCTCCACCGCCCTGTGGTGCATTGGGGTCCGGCGCCGACAAGGATCGGTCGAACAAGCGCATGGCCGTCTGCTCGTCCATGCCCACACCGTCGTCGGACACGAGAATCGACACGGCACTCTCCCCCGCCCGCTCGACCGCGATGCGGATCGTAAGGGGACCCTCGTCCGGCATGGCATGGCGCACGGCGTTCTCGACCAGCGGCTGGATCACGAATGCGGGGATGAGGACATCCTCGGCGTCCTCGTCCACATCGACTTCGACCAAAACGCGGTCCTCGCCAAATCGCGCCTTCTCAAACTTGAGATACCGCAGCGTTTGAGCGATTTCGCGTTTGACCGCAATCAGCTGACCGGAGTTCTCGAGAGTTGCGCGGTAGAACTGGGAGAACTCGCGGAGCAACTCGCGTGCCCGTAACGGCTCGGTGCGCGTGAGCGACGCGATGGTGTTGAGCGTGTTGAACAGGAAGTGCGGGTTAATCTGGGCTTGGAGGGCGCGAACCTCCGCGCGCGCGGTGAGCTCTGCCTGGCGCTCAAGCTCAGATACGGTAAGCTGCGTGGAGAGCAGCTCGGCAAAGCCAGAGGCGAGGGCGTACTGCGTGCGATTGACGTGCCGTGGCGAACGGTAATAGAACTTGAGGGCTCCCACGGCACGTCCGCGGATCTTGAGCGGTGCGATGATACCCGCGGGGATGCTGCGCCTGCTCCCGCGCTCGCCGCGGACGTCCATGTCGCTCGTGAACGACTGCACGATGCCGTGCTCGATGACATAGCGCGTCGTGGGCGTGTGAATCGGGGAGCCCGCAGGGAAGTCATCGGCGAGCTCGCCCACGCACGCAAGCACCTTCTCTCGGTCAGTGACCGCGATGGTCATGGCGCGCGTCTCGGGTAACAGACGGCAGCATATCTCCTCGGCGCTCTCGCGCGTAAGACCGCCCGTAATGTCCTCGAGCATGCCCGAAGCAACGGCGAGCGTTTGCTCCGTGTACTGCGAGCGCAGGGTATCGGGGCTAAAGAACACATAGATGAACGCAAGCGTAAAGCACACGAGCAGGACGAGCGCGGCAACGGTGGTGACCGTCTCCACACCGTTGAGGAATGCATAACCAAAGAACCCGACCATGCTGAACACCACGAGGGCGGCGAGCAGCCTGAGCGCCTCGTTCGCGTCGAGCATTCCCGCTCGATAGCTGCCCTGGGTCATTCCCTCAAAGCTCTGTGGGCACCGGGAGCCCTCGTGCTCCGACGATGTATTCTCGGTCATCAACGCTCCAAAAGGGCAACCAGGCGCTCGTCACCCGCGAGCCCGCCCATAATACTCGGCCAAAAACTGACGAATCTGAGGTAATCGGTCTCATGGGCAGCCGCGTATTCGCGCGCATCCTCAATCCCACGGCGATAGATGTGCCAATAGCCCCGGTGCTCGCAGGTGAAAATAGAACGGATGAGCGCGGTTTTGCGCACGCGTTCATCTAGACCTCCCGAAATCCACGGACCGGGATACGGCATGAGCGAGGCGGCGGTCACCGAGTTGATATCGGGACGGCGCGAGGCGCTCGCGAGCTTGGCGCGCTCGTAATACCAGCGATAAACGTTTTGCATGAAGCGCGGGGATTCTTCCACCTGGCTCGGCGGCAAGTGCTTGACCACCCAAGCATTGTCGAACCACACATCCATTCCCAGCAAGCGCATGTTGAACAGATAGTCCAAATCCTCGCCGCGCGTGATATAGGGATCGAACGCCACGCGTTTGAACGCACGCGCGTGGATGGCAAAGCAACCGCCGCAGACGTAGTTGGAGCGCGAGATGCGCGTCCCCGCAAGGGCGCGCTCCATCCAGCGGTTGAACTCGATACGCTTGGTCCACCACCGATAGGTGATTCCGTTTTTCTTGCCGGTGTCGGCCAGGGGAGAGCCAGCCTTGTTGTAAAAATAGCCGCTCTTGGCCAGGATGGGCAGACGCTGACGCGTCTCGTGCCCCAACCCGTACAGGGCCTTGTCCATAAAGTCGGGCGCCAGAACCACTTCGTCGTCGTCCAAGAACACCACCACGTCGTGGCCGAGAATGGCCGCGCAGGCAAGACCCATGTTGCGTATGGCACCGTACCCTCGCAGCGAGACAGTCTCTCCGCGCACATTGGGGGCTATCCGGCTCACTCGATCCATGATGAACGATGCCTCGCGATTGGTGACGAGGGTCACGTCGACCGTAGGGTGCTCATCGATGATGTCCCGTACGCGATGCGCGATGCGCTCGGTCTCCTGCTGAGGACATACCAGCAGCACGATGACGCGCGGAAGATGACGGACCTGCTCGAGAGAAGCCAAGCAGCGATCAAGTTCGGGGCGGGAGGCCGACAGGTCCGACGAATGGTCGTACGCCCCCGGCGACTTGAGCTCGGCGGGTCCGCCTGCCCAGTAACTCGGAATGACGATTGTCGGATTCATGCAGCCCCCTCCCCGGAAACTCACGGGAGGACATCTGCGCACCGCGCAGTTGGTGAGGGAACGCGACGCCTCTTCCGCATCTTTTACCTAGTTGTACCCACCTGAGCAAGTTCGCGCTTGATGAACGGTGTTTTTGCCAGAGAGCGCGAGAGCGGGTACCCCAACACGTACATGATAACCGCTTCGCCCAAGCCGGTGGTCACCAACCCGAAGGCATACATGAACGGATAGGCGCCATCAAGCGAGATGGACGTGAACGGAATAGTATAGAAGCCGATTCCCTGCAGGAGCAACGGCAGGTACGCGGGGACTATCAGCGCATTCGCGAGCACGGGGCCGGCAAGCGCAATGAGCGGGCGCTCACGCATTTTCCAGGTGAACAGCGCACCGGCGAACGTGGCAAGCGAGCCGAACACCACATCGAGCATGCCGAGCATGCCAGTCCCCGAGAGCGCGATGTTGGCGACGTTGGCGATGATGCAGCCCAGGGTGAGCCCGGGAACCGCCGCGGGGGTAAAAAGCGCCAACACGCACAGCGCCTCACTCACGCGGAACTGCACGGGACCCCATGCGAGGCTCCCCAAGAACATCATGGTGATCAGCGTGCACGCCGCATACGCAGCGGCGATCATCCCCACGCGCGCAATATAATGCGGATCGCGCGACCATCCCGCGCCCGCGACCTTTTCCCGTGCGGAGGCCGCCGTTTTAGAAACCTGTTGTTTTGTGCCCATGTTCTCCACCTTCTACAAAATCGGAGGGCTTTACTGACGCCAGCAAAACCCTCCGTAAGGTGGTATGTGTTCGCCCGGGCGGCCGGTGCGTGAGATGCGTGCCGCGGGATACAGGCCGGACGTCTTATGCGCGCGCCGCCTGCATTCGGGAGAGCTTTACTAGCATGACCAAGCCCACAACCAGCAAGATCCCGATGGAAAGCACTCCTAAAGAAGGATCATGCGTGAGCGAGGTCACGACAGATACTAGCAGAGTTCCCATAACAGAAGCGTACCGACCAAAGATATCAAAGAAGCCGTAATACTCGTTGGAACGCTCCTTGGGGATGATCTTTCCAAAATAGCTGCGCGAAAGCGCCTGGACGCCGCCTTGGAACATGCCGACCAAGATGGCGAGGATCCAAAATTCCACGGCCGTCTTGAGGAAGAACGCGGCGAACAGCACGATGCCCACGTAAGCGGCGACCGCGACGATGATCATCTGCAACGTGCCCACACGTCCGGCGAGCTTGCCGTAGATGATGGCGGATGGAAATGCCACGAACTGCGTGACGAGCAGCGCGAGCACGAGCTGGGTGGAATCGATGCCGAGAGCCGCGCCGTAACTGGTGGCCATGGAGATGACCGTATGGACGCCGTCGATGTAGAAGAAGAACGCGACCATGAAGACGAGCAGCACGCGATCGTGCGCAATGCGGCGCATGGTGGTGAGCAGGCCCTTGAGGGTGAGGGCGATATTGTGCAGAACGCCTGCCGCGCCGCCCTCGCGCTCCTTGCCAAAACGCTGCTTATACGTACGCAGCAGCGGGATAGTGAACGCGAGCCACCATGCGCCCGTGATGAGGAACGTCAGACGCGTGCAGGTGAGGGTATCGAGGCCAAGGATGCTCGGCCCGCCAAAGATGAGGGCGATGCATAGGATAAACGGGACGGTGGAGCCCACATAGCCCCATGCATAGCCGGAGCTCGAGACGGAGTCCATGCGCTCGTCGGTGGTGACATCGGTGAGCATGGCGTCGTAGAACGTCATGGATGAGTTGAGGCCGATGGTGCACAGCACGTACACCACCAGGAACACCGCCGCGCTCATGGGGATGGCCTGGGCAAGGCACAGCACCAAGCCGGTGAGGAAAAAGCCGGTGAAGAACTTGATCTTGTTGCCCGCGTAGTCGGCAAGGGAGCCGAGAATGGGCATAAGCAGCGCAACCACAAGCGAGGCGATGGTCTGCGCATTCGCCCAAGCAGTCACCAACTCGGCTGGATGCGCGCCCGTGTTGATGGCGTTGAAGTAGATGGGCACGACCGAGGTGTTCAGCAACACAAGGGCCGAATTGCCCACGTCATACATGACCCAGTTGCGCTCGAGCTTGGTGTATTTGAGTGCCATGGCGGTAACTCCCCGTTTCCCCCGCCACGATTGTGCGCGGGGTCTCAACACATAGATAAGTGCATGATACGGCAGCACGCGTGTCGCTCAGGTCAGGATTCCGCCAAGTGCCGGTAAAGAGCTCGTAGCGGTCCAGACCAGCAAACTGGGTACGGCGACTACACATATCGGAATTTTGCAGGTTTTGACCGTTAATATTTTCGTATTTTGCAGATCGCCCAGCTAGATACTGCAATTTTCAGAGCATAGAGGCCGTTGCGAAACCCTGCTGAACACTCGCTCCATGAACGCCAGGACGCCGGCGGCGAAGTAGTTGGGCTCGTAGGCATCGGGGGTCGACTTGTTGTTCTTAATCACGACGTTGACCTTTGCGAGTTTGGAGACGGGGGTGTCGTGGCTCGCCGTTATGGCGATGATGTCGAACCCGCCGCTCGCCGCCTTGAGGCAGGTTGACAGCAGGGACATGCCGCTTTCGTTGACCACGATGAGGACGCCCGCGGCAGCAGGCTGCGTCGCAATGTCAGGACCAACAATCCCGGTGCCACCCTTCAGCACGCGCATTGACGGTGCTGCCGCAGCATCATCCTTATCCAGAAACCTCTTAGACATCTTTTCCGGATACGGTGATAGTGCCTCAACCACACCGGGTCCATACGGCATTGCGTGAAAACCCACTTCACACATCCGTAACAGGCCTATCTGGATGAATACTTCCGCATCGCCAATCGCGTCAATCAATACGGGACGATCCCGATTGACGGATAGGACCGATGCCACAAGCTGAACACTATCGGAAAGTGCATCCTCACGTTGAAACGAGGAGAAGTACCTAACGAGTTGCGTAGTGAAATCAATCCAGCCATGATAGCCAAGCGTATCAGCGACGTGTGCGACGCTCGAACGCGGCACGCCAGTCATGCGCGCAACAGCGGCGATGGTCGGTCGCTCTCCCCTCTTGGCAAAGTCCCGCACGGCCGCATACACGATCCGCTCGTTATCCTGCAGCATTACAGCCCCTTTGAAATGCGCGCGAGAGCCATCTCGAACACCATAAGAACGCGCGTCATGTATAGATCCCCGCCCGCATCATCCCGACTATCAATCGCGATGCAAAGATCAGCCTGCACTCGTGTCGACTTTTCCGGGTCGTCGGAAAACGCCACGATTGAGAATCCCGCATCGCGCGCGGCGCGCAGCATCCCCTCGCCGTACCCGGAGGTCTGGCCCCAATTCGCTCGCCCCGGCAGCTCTCGGTGGAAGAAGAATATCGCCGTCCCCGGGTCGAGGGCATGGTGCTCGACCATGAGGTAGTCATAGGACGCACTCGCGAAGATCCCGAACATGGCGAGCTTGCGGCACATGTACGACGAGAGCGGCGCCCCGATGCGATGGTCGCCGGAGAACAGGATGCTGTGCTTGTCCCGGCAGGACCAGAGCAGGCGGGAGAGCCGGTCGACCTGGTCATCTACATCACCTGAGACGGGTCTGCGGGGAAGAAGGCCGCCTGCGCTCTGGGCGTTCAGGCGGATGTTGTACGTCAGATCGCCGAATCCGCCGTATCCCAGCTTTTGAACCGCCTTGACCACGGTGCTCTTCGCAACATGACACTCCTCGGCGAGCTCGGTGAGGGAAATCTCCTCGTTGCAGGAGATATGCTGCGTGAGCAATTGGATGATGTCACGCTCAAGCGGCGTCAACCCGACCATGTGCCCTGCCCCTTCGACTGCGGTGTGCCCCCGGCGCCCCGAATTACCCATATGACTATGCGGTAAGTGCGGCACCCACGAAGAACTGTACCGTAAAGAGCGCGAGGGAGAGGACGGCGCCGGAAAGCGGCGCTGCCCTGAACACGGGCGCGGACTTGCGGATCTTGAAGAACAGCCACAGGACGATGCCCGCGAGAGGGTACCAGATGCCTGCCGCGATCTCCAGGGCGATCCCCACCTTGCGCCTGGGCGCCAGACATTCGCATTGGTTCCAAAGGTCGCGCACCTTGTTCATTGCAGATTCCCCTCTTTGGGACGGCGCCCACCGGACAAAAAGGCGCGAGGCCGCCCCCATCGACTCCGTGCCGTGTCGAGGGGAACGCGACCCCGCGCCCTCATGAGCTAGTTCAGCTCGGGCCAGTAACCCTTGTTGGCCTCGATGTAGTCGTCGAGAAGGGCTCGGGCGCGATCGGTGTCGCCCACCAGGCGGTTGAGGGTCAACGCGTCGAGGGCCTTGCGGTAGCTGCCCTCCAGACACGCGTCCACCGTGAGCTTCTCGTAGGCGAACTGGTTCTCGAGCAAGCCCTTCTGAAAGGTCGGGATCTCGCCGACGTTAAGGGGCTCCACGCCGTTCGCGCCGATCATGCAGGGAACCTCGACCATGGCACTCTCGGAGAAGTTGGGGATGATGCCCGTGTTCTCGGTCATGCACAGGAACACGTCATGCGTGTTGTGCGAGATGGCGTAGGCCAGGTCGGCGATGTAGGAGGCGTGGTCGTCGTCCTTGAGGCTCTCGATGGTGAAGGCGTGCTTGGTGCCCTCGAGCTTGCCGTTGGCGATGACCTCCTCGACCATCTCGAAGATCTGCTTCTCGTGGCCCTCCATGCACTCGTCGGCACGGGTGTGGTTGGGGTCCTCGTGGGCGAGCATGTGATCGCGGTACAGGTAGTACTGCAGGTAGGTGTTGGGCATCATGCCGTCGGAGCACTCGCGGACCATCTTGCGCATGAAGTGGAAGGTGGCGGACCAACTGGGATCGATGTCGGAGAAGGCGTCCTCGGGCAGGTCCTCGGAGAAGATCTCGCGCAGGCGAGGCAGGTAATCCTCGCCAGTCTTCTTGTCGAGGATCGCGGTGAACCAGCCGTAGTGGTTAAGACCGAAGTAGCGGGCCTCGATGGAGTTGCGGGGGACGCCGAGCTCATCCGCGTACTGGTTCATGATGCCGACCGGCATGTCACAGATGTTGATGATGCGCTTGTCTCCGGGGAAGACTCGCTTGGTGGCCTCGGCGACGATCGCGGCGGGGTTGGAGTAGTTGAGGACCCAGGCCTCGGGCGAGTACTTGCGGATGTCCTTGATGATGTCGCAGACGGCGGGGATGGAGCGCATGCCGTAGGCGAAGCCGCCGGCTCCGCAGGTCTCCTGGCCGATGCAACCATGCTTGAGGGCGATGTGCTCATCGGAGGCGCGCATCTTCAGGCGGCCGGCGCGGATCTGCATGAAGGCGAAATCGATGCCGGTGAAGGCGGTCTCGGGATCGGTGGTGTCCACGACCTCGCATTCGGGGTAGTACTCGCTCATCAAGATGCGGCCGTACTCGCCGATCTTGGCGTTGCGCTCGTACTCGTTATCGTACAGGACGACCTTGGACAGCGGAAAGCGATCCTTCTCGGCGACCAGCATCTTGAGGATGCCGGGGGTGTAACGGGAACCGCCGCCGACGATGGTGACGACAAACTGCTCTTTGCTCATGGTCTTTCTTCTCCTTGTAAGTTCTGACCTATGCCTTGGGACGGGGCGCGATGGCACGCGCCCTTGTATCACGCGTCCGTTCAGATTCGGGCGCGCGCCCCATGATTACCGTGGGTGGAGCGCCGGGTGCGGGCGCAGAGGGCTGCGCACCCGGCCGGAAACTCGGCGATTGGGACTACTCGTCCTTGATGCCGAGGGCGGCCTTCACGGCCTCAGTCACGTCCTGGACCTTCAGACCGATGACGATCTGGATGTTGTTCGGACCGCCGTGGACGATGCCGGAGTTCTTGTACTCGTTGATCTTGTCCTCGTCGACGAGGGACATGTCCTCCACGTCGACGCGCAGACGGGTGAAGCAATTCATGACGCTCTTGATGTTCGCCGCACCGCCGAGGCCATCGATAATGACCTGGACGCTCTCAGGGGAGATGCCCGAGGCGAGGGCCGCACTCGAAGGGTCATCGGCCTCGTCGAGAAGCTCGTCATCGTCCTCGCGACCCGGGGTAACCAGATTGAGCTTGAGGATGAGGAAACGGAAGACGAGGAACCAGGCGACGATCGCCACGGCACCGACGGGAATCACCATGAACCACTGAGACAGCTCGGCGGGAAGGGCGATGAGACCGGGAACGGTCTCGATGAAGCCCGTGAGAAGCGCGCGGAAGCCCGAGGCGAACAGGATGCACTGGAACAGGCCGTCGAGGGCGGCGTTGACCACGAACAGGATCGGAGACGCCCAGAGGTACATGAACTCGAAGGGCTCGGTGATGCCCGCGAGGATGGCGACGAGCGCCGCGGGAACGAGCATGGCACGCACCTGGGCACGATGCTGGGGCTTGGCAACCGAGATGAAGGCGAGGACCGTACCGACGGTGCCGAACCACTTGCCGAAACCGAGGAGGCTGAAGCGGATGGACGGGTCCATAGCGGTAATTGCGGAGGCGTTGCCGAGCTCGGCCATGAAGATGTTGTAGGAGCCCGCGTAGGCCTCACCGGCTATCTGCGCAGTGCCGCCCACGGCGGAGTACATGAAGGGCATCCACAGCAGGTGATGCATGCCGGTGGGAATCAGGAGCTTGTTCAGGAAGCCGTAGACGAACTGGCCGGCGTATCCGGTACCGTACATGAAATCCTGCAGGCCGTTGATCCAGCCGTTGACAACCGGCCACACGTAGCACATCACGACGCCGAGGACGCCGGCGATGAAGATAGCGATGAGGAAGACGAACTTGGTGCCACCGTAGGTGCTGAAGACTTCCGGGAACTTGGTGTCGCAGAACTTGTTGAACACCCAGCCGTTGAGGCAGCCGAGGATGATGCCGATGAAGACGCCCATGTCGACGACCTGGATACCCAGGACGACGCCCTGACCGGTGCCATACAGGCCGCCGGCGGGATCGATGAGCATGTTGTTGTTGGTGAGCCAGGCGTTGTTAGCATACAGGAAGACCAAGAAGGTCGAGGCGGCGATGACCGCCGCGTCGCCGGCGCGTTTCTTGGCGAGAGCGCAGGTGAGGCCGATGCAGAAGATCAGGCCGAGGTTGCCGACCACGCCGGAGTTGACACAGGTGTAGATGAGCTGGCCGAGCATAACCACAGGCGCGGGCATGCCCTCCATCTTGAGGATAACGCTCACCGCCAGCAAGATACCGGCGACCGCGAGGAACATGACGGGCTTGATGATGGCGCCGGAGAAGCGCTTCATCGCACCTTGAATGTCGAGGTTCATCCCATTCCCTCCCGAAATCTATATGGGAACTGACCATATGCGAAGAGGCGATTCTTCGCGTGCTGCAGCTGGTTGCAGGATACGGGAGATTACGAAATACCAAGGGGCTTTAAGGAATGGCGTGTACGGTTCCACAGAAATGGAAATCTTGTCCAACAAAATTGCCGCTCACCGAAGTTTTTCCGCCGTTCGCGCCCTTGCGCTAGACGAAGGCGCGAACGATATTACTCGGCAGGCGCAAACTGACTGCTGTAGAGCTCGGCGTAGAAACCTCCGGCGACGAGCAGTTCGTCGTGCGTGCCACGTTCCACGATGTGGCCATCGCGCATCACGAGAATGCAATCGGCGTTGCGGATGGTGCTCAGGCGATGCGCCACCACGAAGCTCGTGCGCTCCTGCATAAGCTCGTCGAATGCCGCCTGGACCTGCATTTCGGTTCGGGTGTCGATGCTGCTGGTGGCTTCATCGAGCAAGAGGATGGCGGGGTCGGAGAGCATGACGCGCGCGATGCAGAGCAGCTGGCGCTGACCTTGCGATAGCGACCCGCCGTTCTCGGGCAGCACCGTGTCGTAGCCGTCGGGCAGAGCTCGAACGAACGCATCGGCGCGGGCGCGGCGTGCGGCCTCCTCCACCTGCTCGCGTGTGGCGTCCGGCCGGCCGTACGAAATATTGTCGCGTACGGTACCCTCGAACAACCAGCTCTCCTGCAACACCATGCCGAACATGCGCCGCAAGTCCGCCCTGGAATACGAGGCAATGGGCCTATCGTCAACGAGAATCTCGCCCGAATCGGTATCGTAAAAACGCAGCAACAGATTGATGAGCGTTGTCTTGCCACAACCCGTGGGGCCCACAAGTGCCATACGCATACCCGGGCGCGCGTGCATGCAGATGTCCTGGAGTAGCGGGTGGTCGGGCTCATAGGAGAAGTCGACGTGATCAAAGACAACGTCGCCCTTGGGGCCACCCTGAAGGCTGGCCCCAAGGTCGGCAGCCAAATCGTCGTGCAAAACGACAGAGTTGCGCGCGGAATCCATCGCTGCCCCGTCGTTCGAATCAAGGTCGAATGGCTTCTCCCCCATGTCATCCTCGGGAGCATCGAGCAGGGCGAATACCCGGCGTGCCGAAGCAAAAGCGCCTTGAATCTGAGTAACGACACCCGAAATCTCATTGAACGGTTTGGTGTACTGATTCGCGTACGACAGGAAAACCTGCACGTCGCCAACGGTGAGCACCGCAGGGATACCAGTCACCACACCCACAAAGCCCACAACCGCCACAACGGCATACATGCAATTGTTGACAAAGCGCGTCCCCGGATTGGCAAGCGAGCTGAGAAACTGAGCGCGCTCACCCGCCGCGTAAAGCTTACGGTTAATGGAGGAAAAGCCCTCCTGCGCGCGCTCGCCATACGCAAAGGCGCCCACCAAGCGCTGCGCCCCCACATACTCCTCGACATATGCCGAGAGCTCGCCTTGAATGCTCATTTGGGCGGTAAAGCTCTTCCCCGCAAACCGCGCCATGGCACCCGCCGCGAGCACAGAAAACGGCGTGACGAGCACAACGACAATCGCCATGGGGGCCGAGGTCGCGAGCATGAAGGCGAGGGTGGCGACAACCGTCACCACGCCGTTGAACAGCTGTGTCAAACCTTGCAGCAGACCGTCGCCCACCTGATCCACATCGTTCACCACACGCGAGATATAGTCACCGTGGGGATGGCGGTCGATGAGCGAGAGAGGCATGCGCGTGAGTTTGTCATACGCCTCGATGCGCAGATCGCACACGGTGGTGTAAGAGAGCCGATTCACGCACACGCCCTGCACCCACTGCAACGCAGCTGCAGCGAGAACGGTTGCCGCAAGCCTCGCGAGCAGCGGCACAAGCACCGCCATGTCCACCCTTCCCGCACTCACAATCAGGTCGATCGCACGCCCGATCAATATGGGCACGAAAAGCTGCAGCACGACGGAAAGCGCAGAGCACACGAACGATGCCACGAACAGCAGGATATGCGGACGTACGTAGGCGAAGATGCGGCGAGCGACTTGAGCCGTCCCCATCGGCTTTTGCGCACGGTCGGAATTGCCGCCACCGCGGGAATCGCGAAAATCATTCAGGTTGTCATTTCCCGATACGGTCGCCGTGATGGTGGAGGCTCCGGCCGTGGAGGCATACGGATTAGGCATGTGCGCCCCCCTCCTCCGCCGCCGATGCAGCGGCATCCGAGTACAACTGGGACTCAGCGATCTCGCGATACACCTCGCACGTCGCCATAAGCTCTTCATGCGTGCCCACACCGACCGCACGGCCATGGCACATCACGCAGATGAGGTCGGCGCCGCGCACCGAAGACACCCGCTGGCTCACCACCACCGTGGTCACGCTTGAATCAGCACCACTGAGCATGCGAATCGCCCTGCGAAGCGCGGCATCGGTCTTAAAGTCGAGAGCCGAGGCCGAATCGTCCATGATGAGCAGCGGTGGCGCGCCAACAAGCGCACGAGCAATGGTCAAGCGCTGGCGCTGACCGCCCGAGAAGTTCTTTCCCCCCGCCTCGACAGGCGCATCCAAGCCCTTGGGAAGAGCGCGCGCAAAGTCCTCCGCCTGAGCGGTCTTAAGAGCCCTCCACAGATCAGCGTCTGAGGCGAGCGGGTCGCGCCACAGAAGATTCGACCGAATGGTGCCACTCACCAGCTCGACCTTTTGGGGAACGAAACCGAATGCGCGGCGCAGCTCCCCAAGCGGCCACGCGCGAACATCGCGGCCGAACACCTCAACAGAACCCCGCGCAACATCGTACAGACGTGGAAAAAGGCTCACCAGCGTCGACTTGCCGGAGCCCGTACCGCCGATCACGCCGAGCGTGCCGCCGCGCGGAACCTCGAACGTCACGTCGTGCACCGCGTCCTCCGCACTGCCCGGATAGACAAAAGAGACGCCGGAAAGTCTGATCGCCGGGACGCTCGGATCAAAGCCTCCGGAGAGCACATCGCTCGTCGTGCCGGTAGGGCTCGCCGTGCCAATGGGGGCCGTCTCGCAAGCAGGGGCCGCCTCGCCAACAGCTCCCGCCGTGCACCCCGATCCGGTATCGTCCCCGCCAGCCCGCTCGGCGGCATCGCACATGCTCGGCTCACACGCGAGCACTTCCTCGATACGCCCGGCGCTCGCGCTCGCCTTGGTGAACACGACCACCAAATTCGCCACATAGACAATGGCAAGCAGCGTCTGCGTCATGTAGTTCACGAACGCCATGACCTGACCCTGCGTGAGCGCGCCCACGTTTACCTGGATGCCGCCGACCCATAGGATTGCACAGACAGCCAAGTTCATCACGAGAAATGTCGCCGGGTTGAGCACGTTGGACAGACGTCCAACGGCGATGGCGGTGTTCGCCTGGTCAACCGCGGTGTGGCAAAAGCGCTCTCGCTCGTAGTCCTCACGTACAAACGCGCGCATGACGCGCGCCCCCGACAGACCCTCGCGCGTAACCAGGCCAATCTGGTCGAGCTGCCGTTGCATGCGCTTGAAATACGGGATGCAACGCGCCATCACAAACCAAAAGATCGCCCCAATGAGAGGCGTTGAAATCAGGAAAATCAGACCGAGCTTGGCATCGATGAGCAGGGCCGCCACCATGGAGCCAACTGCAAGAAGCGGAAAGCGTGTGAGTTGGCGAATCGCGAGCGCGATGGCGAGCTGGACCTGATTGATATCGTTGGTGATGCGCGTAATGAGCGACGGTGTGCCAAAACGGTCGAGCTCGACATACGAAAACGAGTTGATATGCGCGAACAGCGCGTCGCGCATGCTGGTACCGAGCCCTTGGGAGGCACGGGCGGCCATTTTTTGGCAGATGAGCGTGGAGGCGAAGCCCGCCAGCGCCATACCCACGAGCAATGCCCCATAAGCGAGCAGTACACCGACATTGCGCTCGCCCACACCGCGGTCGATCATGAGAGCGACAACAAGGGGCGTAAGCAGGTCGAATATGACCTCGATGAGCTTGCTTGCCGGTCCAAGCGTCAGCTCTCGGCGAAAAGGGCGGCCAAACCGTTTGAGCAATCCAATCATGTAGATGACCCTCATGGACTCGTTGCGCAGACGAATTCGCAAAACACCGCCGCGCCTAGGTGCATCGGCACGTATTATACAGCCGGCCACGAAAGGCCGAGCGATGCATCAGATTGTTTACGAGCAGGTGCCCTGCGTGCGTCCCGGGACAATAGCGCGGCACGTCGCTCGCGCCTCATGGCAGCCGCGACACCTCCCCTGCAACCACGTCCCAGGCAGCCGCGACACAAAAAACGCCCCGTGTGCTCGATGGGAACGGGTGCCCGTCAGAGGCTCCTTATGGCTGCTTCCTTCCGGACCTGACCAGGTTCGGAACATATCGTCACCCGAACCCATCGAACGCGCAAGGCGTGTCTTGTTATAGTAGCGGCTTTGAGCCCACTCGTCCAGAGCATCGCCCATGTGAGAAAACGTGAGTTTGAAATGAGCGCGTTTGTTTCAAACCTATGATAAATCACATTACCAGGCACCTTTTTGTGAGGAATCATGGGTTTGAAAGAGTGGCCTCGCTTCAAACCCATGATTCCTCACATTGCGGGTCGGTTCTTCGCGTTACGGTCGGTGCCCCGCAGTGCGACTCGCTTCCCGCATTGCAATCAGGCGAGCGAGGGTCTCGCCAGAGGCGATGAGATTGGAGCGGGTTTGCGCGGAGCTGAGGGCACGCTCCAGAGGCTGGGGACCAAGCTCGATGGGCAGGACCGCATCGATCCCCAGTGCATACACGCTTCCGAGGTCCTCGGCGCGCGAGCCGCACACCGCAAAGACGGGAACATCTTTGCAAACGTGCTTGGCGCGACGCGCCACCCCCGCCGGAACCTTACCTTCCGCCGTTTGAGCGTCAATTGATCCCTCGCCCGTGATCACCGCGATCGCGCCGGACACCTGGTTATCGAATTGTGCCAGATCGAGCAGCGCGTCCACCCCAGACGCGAGCTCCGCACCTAGGGCGAGGAGTGCGGCGCCCAAACCGCCCGCGGCGCCGGCTCCCGGCACACCCGCAAGCGACGTGGGGCGAGCGCCAGGGACGGCAACTTGCCAAGGTGTTCCATCAAGGGCATCGCGAGCGGCGGTGAGGCGCGCGCCATACGCTGACATATGGCGGTCGCACTCGCGAAGCATCTCGTCTCGCGCAATGTCATCGAGGCCCGTGCCCAGCCCCTTCTGCTGCCCGAACATGCGCACGGAGCCGCGCGGCCCCACAAGAGGGCACCCCACGTCCGAAAGGACCTTGATCCGTACGCCAGCCAGCGCCTCGCGAGCGGGCGCGAGATCGACGAAGGCAACGTCGCGCAGACCGGCGAGGCCCGGCCTCACCGGCTCGTCTGCTGCATCGAGAATCCGTGCGCCGAGGGCCTGCAGCATGCCCGCACCGCCGTCCGTCGTGGCACTGCCGCCAAGGCCGATATACAGCGTTTTCGCGCCCGCAGCGACGGCGGCGAGCATGAGCTCGCCCACGCCGCGGGTTGTTGCCGCGAGGGCAGCCTCGTTCGTGCGCGGGGAACGGGAGATGCCGGCCGCGTGTGCCATCTCAATCACGGCGATGAGGCCCGCTTGTCCGCCGTCGAGCCCCACCCCATCAACGTCGACCAGGAGATATGGAGCCCAGTGAACCTCGCCGGCAAACGCCTCGGGCGTATCCGCGCTCCCGGCGTCCGCAGACGCCCCGGCAACGAACGTCCCGGCAGTACGGGCGGTTCCAACGGGAGAGGTCACCTCGACCTCGCGGACCTCGCCGCCGAGCATCGCCCGAACGGCGTCCATCGTCCCTTCCCCTCCATCCGCAACGGGGATGGACATGACATCCAAACCGAGGTCGGCGGCAGACATCCCTTCAGCGAACCATGTCTCGACCTGCGCGCTCGTCGCCGATCCTTTGAACGAGTCGATGGCGAGTATCACGCGGCGTGAAGGCGCAGGCACCAGGGCGGGCGCGGAGGCACCTTGCGCGAGGGAACTCGCAGGGGAGCTGTCCGCGACGGCCATGGCACCCGTACCAACCGCCGCGCCCTTGCGCTTGGCCCTCAACCCTCGGAAAAACTCGCGCAACACGGCAGCGCACTCATCTCCAAGGACGCCCGCCCCGACTTCGAACGAGTGGTTGAGACGAGGATCCCGGCTCACGTCGTACAGCGTTCCAACCGCACCGCCCTTTGGATCGACGGCGCCGTACACGCAGCGGTCGATACGCGCGTTGACCATGAGGCCCGCGCACATGAGGCACGGCTCGAGCGTCACATACACCGTGCATCCGGTGAGGCGCCAGCGTCCCAGAGCACGCGATGCCTCCATCATGGCGGAAAACTCGGCGTGTGCCGAGGGATCCTCGTCGAGCTCACGGCGGTTATGGGCGCGGGCGATCACGCGGCCCTCATGCACCACTACGGCGCCGATGGGCACCTCGCCGAGTGCTGCTGCCGCCCGGGCTTCTGTCAGAGCCTCGCGCATGAAGCGCTCGTCGTCTGCAAACTGGCCCCGCATGCAATCACCCTCGTCCACCATATGAAAAAAGCGAGCCGGTTGGGCTCGCTCAACTCACAAAAACTGGCGGAGAGAGGGGGATTCGACGGACGCCCTTCGGCGTCCTCGCCTCGCTGCGGCGCTTCGCGCCTTGCGGGCTACGCTGGAAAACGTCTTCGCGTTTTCTCAGCTCCGCCCCCTCGCGGGTTCGAATATCTGCCAATCCACCTCAAAGCAAGTTTTTCGAACTCGCCCATCAAACAAAAACTGGCGGAGAGAGGGGGATTCGAACCCCCGGGACATTCGCGTGCCCAACGGTTTTCAAGACCGCCGCATTCAACCGCTCTGCCATCTCTCCACGCGCTGGGTAATCATACCATCGTTAGGACCTGAGTACGCGTGTCACCATGGCTTCGGCAACGGTAATCAACTCCACCTTGCCCTCTACGCTGTGTCCGCGCACCCACCACTTCTCAAATAGGCGCACGATTCCGCCGGCGGCGAACTCCGATGCAGACGCGAGCGTGATCACGTCCGCCTCGCTCTTCTGGAATTTGTCGCGGTACCGCTCTCGCAGCGTTTCCGCCACGCGATCGGCCATCATGAGAACCATCATGCCGCTCATTGAACTTTCGAAAATGTTGTCGATCATGCGCTCGTGATCGAGCATGAAATCGACGAGGGCGCGCAGGATCGCCAGGCCCTCCTCAGCATTCACTCCCCCATCCGCCTCGGCAGATCGCGAGCCGGCGGACTGCTCCTCTCCATACTTGGTGATCTCAATGCGCAGGCTATCGACAAAAAAGCTGAAGAATTCGGATTTATCGGCGAAATGCTTGTAGAAGGTCGTCCGGCGAATCATGGCCTCGTCGCAGAGCATGGCGATCGTCACATCCTCGTAGCGATGCGTCTCGAGCAATTTGGTGAACGCCACGAGCAACGAACGGTACGTTTTTTGAATACGCAGATCCATCTCGATCCCATTCCCAACAATACGCTCGTACGTTATAACGCATTTGAGCGCACTAAGATAGATATATTATAGGTGTCTCTTATCCTACCGCTTGATAGGAAATGTGCAAGCGGCAGGTGGCTCTTGACGAATTATCGGCAACAGGTGACCACGTGAGGCCACGATCGGGCGGGCGCTGGGCGCGGCAGGTGCGCACCTTCGTCTGCGAGTCCCTTGTCATGCACATCGACCCGCGTGCATGGGTATACTGACCAGTACCACGAGCACGGCGCGAAAACGCCGCCGCAGAAACGGAGCACGCATGGATCTCACGCTCATCATCGTCATCATCGTCGTCGCCGCACTCGCCATGGGTATCGCCGGCATCTACAACAACCTGGTCACCCTGCGCAACCGCGTTGACAACGCGTGGCAGAACATCGATACGCAGCTGCAGCGCCGTAACGACCTCGTTCCCAACCTGGTCGAAACCGTCAAGGGCTACGCTGCGCATGAGAAGGAGACCCTCGACGCCGTCACCGAGGCGCGCGCCGCCGCCGGGTCAGCCGCCACCCCCGAGGAGAAGATGGCTGCCGACAACGTTCTCACCGGCGCCCTGCGCCAGCTGCTCATGGTTGCCGAGGCCTACCCCGACCTCAAGGCGAACGCCAACTTCACCCAGCTCCAGACCTCCCTCGAGGACACCGAGAACAAGATCTCCTACGCTCGCCAGAGCTACAACGATTGCGTGCTGAATTACAACAACGGTATTCAGACCTTCCCCGGCAACATCTTCGCCGGCGTCTTCCAGTTCAAGCCGCGCACCGGCTTTGAAGCCGCGGAAGCGACGCGCGAGGTTCCGCAGGTCAAGTTCTAGCAGATACCTTCGAATCGATCGGACGCCCCGCGAGCACCACCGCTTGTGGGGCGTCCGCGTTTTGGGGCACTTGCCATGCCCCGCCGCCACGCTTACAGAACAGCCATGACGCGTTCGAATGACATGCACGCATACGCGTTAGAATCGCGATAGACCGGTAAACGCACCTGATAGAAAAGACTCCGCCTTGGTCACTTCACCGCAACATCCCATGGCTTTCACGACACCCGAAGGCGATTTTGGGGCCTCCTCCCCCGCCGACCTGCACGCCCCTGACGCAACGACTCGCAAGGGACGCATGCCCTACATCCCGGCGCTGGACGGCATCCGCACCCTCGCCGTCGCTGCCGTCGTGCTCTACCACCTCAATCCCAGCCTCGTTCCCGGAGGCATGCAAGGCGTCACCGTGTTCTTCGTCTTGTCGGGCTACCTGATCACACGCTTGCTGCTCAGTGAGCACAAGGGCACGGGGCACATCGATCTCAAGGGGTTTTGGCAGCGCCGCCTGCGGCGCCTCGTTCCCGCTATCGTCACGGTGATCGTGGCGACCGCGGCGCTCTGCACCCTGTTCAACCACGTCATGCTCACCAAGATGAGGCCAGACATCATCCCGTCCGCCTTGTTCGTGAACAACTGGTGGCAAATCTTCAACCAGCAGTCCTATTTCAACGCGATCGGAGACCCGTCGCCACTCACTCATTTCTGGTCGCTTGCGATTGAAATGCAGTTCTACCTCGTATGGCCCGTGGCGCTCATGCTTGCGCTGCGTCACGGTGAGCCCAAGAAGCGGATCCGTCGCGCCGCCCTGGCGCTCGCAGCGGTGTCGGCACTTGAGATGGCGATCCTCTACGATCCCGCCACCGACCCCAGTCGTATCTACTACGGCACCGACACACGCGCGTTCTCCCTTCTTTTGGGAGCTTGGCTCGCACTCGTCACCAACCTTCGCCTGCCTCGGGCTCTGCGCGACGCCCTGCACGCCGCATTGGCGAAAAAGAGCCAGCGGCATCTCAAGCAACACGGTGCAAGCCCGCTCGACCTCTTAGGAGTTCTGGGGCTCGCGGGCCTCTTGATGCTCATGGCGTTCACGAACGGCTACAGTGCCTTCCCCTACTATGGGGGAATTCTCATTGCCTCGCTTTTCACGCTCATGGTCATCGCTGCGTGTGCTCAACCCCATAGCCACCTTGGCCGATTCTTCAGCCTCAAGCCTCTCGTATGGCTGGGACAGCGCTCCTACGGCATCTATCTGTGGCATTATCCGCTTCTCCTGTTGATGAACCCCGCCAGCGATGTGACTACCAAGCCGTGGTGGACATATGCCCTGCAGGTCTGCATCGTTATCGGCATTTCTGAGCTGAGCTATCGTTGCATCGAGACGCCATTTCGACATGGAGCCGGCAAGCGCATCGTCTCGCAGCTGCGCGACCGCGAGACGTTGCCAAAATGGGCCCGCGCGAACGTCATCCCGCTGGCGATTGCAGGGGCCACGGCCCTCGTAGCGGCGGGAGGCATCGCGTTCGTCCCCGCCACCTCTGCCCTGAGCGAGGACGGCACCGCACTTCTTCAGGGCGCAAGTGAAAATGGCAGCCCCAATGGCACCGATAGTGCAGCGCCCGACCAGGACGGCACTTCGCCCCAAGGCGGCACCTCGGCGGCGGACGGCACCTACGACATCACGATGGTGGGCGACTCGGTCTCGCTGCGCGCAGTCGATTCGTTCAACCAGATGTTCCCGCACGGCTATATCGATGCGGCAATGAATCGGCAGTTCACCGCCGGCATCGACATCTACAAATCGCTTGTGGACCAAGGGCTCGCAGGTCGCGTTAGCGTCTTCGCACTCGGCACGAACGGGCCGTTCTCGAGCGAGAACGTCGATGAACTCATGAATCTTGCCGGAACGAACCGCATCGTCGTGTTCGTGAACAACCGCGCGGCGCGCCCGTGGTGCGAGCCGAATAACCAAGTTCTCGCCGATGCTGCCTCGCGCTACAAAAACGTCATCCTCATCGATTGGTATTCGTACAGCGCCGACCGCAACGACCTGTTCGATGGCGACGGCATTCACCTCTCGAACACAGGCGTCACCGAGTATCTCCAGCTCATTGACGACCAGGTGGCCCGCTACCTGCCCATCCATCTCGAGGATGGAGATGACGAGCGCCTGTTGATTGCCCAGCACGCGCTCGACAGCCTCAAGACGTCAATTGGGGCCGAGTTTGCGCATATGAAGATCGAAGGTGACACGGAATAGCGGCGGCACGGCGGGACGTCGGCGCGAGCAGGGGCCGATGCTGACGGGACGTCACTGCCGACGGCACGACGACGCGAGCGTAATGTCGAAAAAATCGCGATTGAAGCGCGTCATTTTCGACATTACGCTCGCGTCTTTCTGTCAAAGACACCTCGACCGCGCCGCTCCGTCAGTAGCGTCTCACCCGTGTATTCATCGCCATGCAACGCTTGCCTGCATACGAGTGCCTCCCTGCCAAAGACGTCTCGTTCGCACATCTAGCCTCACCCTCGTTAACACGCTGTTATTGCGATTTTTAGATGGCGCCTCCAGCCTAAATGCACCCATAGCGACAATCCGCCACTCGCTCCACCTGCACAGGTTCGAAACACCCCGCGCAGGTGACAGGATACCGACAGAAACACGAGGACAACTGCTTAAAAACGAGCCAGAACCCCCTGCTACGCTCATGTCTCCCGACAGGCCGAACACATGGGAGGGGCAAATGACTGTTACCAACGACAACAAGATCGAGCTGCTCCTAAACGAGGCGGAGGAGCATGGCCAATGTCTCGTCCGGCCTCACAATGCACATCTCATGCGGGCGCTCGCCTATCGCGCGAACCACGCGAAACGGAACCCGATCTATTCTCCGTATCGCGGAATCTACGTTCGACAGGCGTACTGGAATGGGCTCTCCCGCACCGAGCAGGTCACACACATGGCAAAAGCGCTTTCGCAGATTCATCCGGAATGGGTGTTCGACGGTTATACTGCGGCTGCGATTCGCGGATGGAACGTATCGTACAGCCTTCTTGACAGACTGAGCATCGTCGCCCCGTACCAAGTGCAGTCAAAATCGATTATCGCGAGAAGCAGCAAGCATATTACGCACGAAATACTCCATGGCATTCGCGTGACGACGGTTGCCCAAACCCTTCACCAGTGCCTGCGAGCCGGAGATTTACGAACTTCCCTCCCCATAGCCGATTCCGCACTGCGAGTGACTGGGAAAACGAGTAGCAGCCTCATCGAGTTGCTCGAAAACGATCCGGCGATCGTTAGGCAACATGATCTGCAAAGGGCGGTTGATGTCCTGTCTCTCGCCGACGCTCGCAGTGAAAGTGGCGGCGAGTCCATTGCGCGCGCAACGATGATCATGCTTGGATTTGCCGTACCCGACCTCCAGATCGAATGCCATGATCCGATGAATCCAAGCAAGGTGATTCGCGTCGACTTCTACTGGACTCTTTCAGACGGAACGGTGATCATCGGCGAGCTCGATGGGAAGCAGAAATATGTCGATCCAGCCATGACAAAAGGTAAGGACCTGGTAAGAATCCTCAGCGATGAGCGCCTACGCGAATCGCGCCTCAGCATCAATGGAGCGCGCATCGTACGTTTTTCGTTTGACGATGTGTGTAATGTAGCCTATTTTGCCCAACTTCTCGAAAGCTACGGCGTTCCTCGGGATACATCCGAGATGTTTGTAGACCACGCGATGGTCTCTTTGCCCACGTGCGCCAAGTGCGAAGAGATGCCTCCGCTCGAATGCTATGCAGACCTTGTTGCCCCCTATGAGCATCGAAGATAGGCGCAGCAAAAGCCAGCTAGGTCAAATATGGGATGTCTCAAGCATGCCAACGCGAGCGAGGGGCGTCTCAACGCGCGGCAAGCACCTCGGCGCGAACGGCACGCGCCTCAACGCATGCGGCAAGCACCTCGGCGCTATCGAGACAATGGCCTCAACGCGATCGGAGCGCCCCTCTTTGGAACGTCTCGCGTAAAATGTCGAATTTGAAGCGTTTTAATTGCATTTTTTTCGACGTTACACGCGCGACTAGTCGACGAAGCGGCCGTGAACCTCATGACTCCGCGCGGGCGCCAAGGTATGTGGGCACCACCGTGCGCGAGTGCCATCATGTGCGGGAGTCCGTCGTCATCCTCGCGTTCGGCGCCTGCCAGTGCGCGTACGGGTACCACGGTGCGTGGGCGCCCGCTAGTATCCCAGTGCCTGCAACACGAACATCACGACGGTGAGCACGGTGATGAGCACAATGGTGGCCCAGGTGAGCACGTTCCACAAACGGCTGTTTTTGTAGCCACCCATAATGTGTTTGTCGCCGGCGATGAACACCAAGAACACGAGCAGAATGGGCAGCAGCACGCCGTTGATGACCTGCGCGCTCATCATGATCTGGAACAGGTCGACACCGGGCATGATCACGAGCGCGGCAGACGCCACGATGATCACCGTGATGATGCCGCGGTAGACCGGCGCCTCACTCCAACTGCGGTCGGCACCGCGCTCCCAGCCAAACGCCTCGCAAATCGCGCTCGACGTCACACCGGGCAGCACGCACGCCGCCAAGAAACTCGCCGCCACCAGGCCCGCTGCGAACAGCACCGTGGCGAACTCGCCGGCGATGGGCTCGAGTGCGAGGGCGGCGTCTGCCGCGTCGGCAACATGTATGCCCGCCGGATACAGCACCGCGCCCGTGGTGATGATGATGAACCACGCGATGGCGCAGGCGATCACGGATCCGGTCGTGGTGTCGATGCGCTGCAGGACAATATCGGACTCGTCGGCGTTCTTGTCCACGACGTTGTTCTGGGCGAGGAAGATCATCCAGGGCGCGATGGTGGTGCCGATGGTCGCCACGAGCAGCGACACGTAGCTCGGCTCGGGGATGAGGTGCGGCGTCACGGTGGAGAGCGCCACCTCACCCCAGTTGGGGCCCGCCAGGAAGGCTGCCACCACATACGTCACAAACACGCAGCTCACGAGCAGGAGGATCTTCTCGATGCGGCGGAAGCTTCCGCTCATGGTGAGCAGCCAAATGAGCAGACCCATCAGCGGCACGGACACCGTCTTGGGGATGCCGAACAGCGCAAGGCCGCTCGCGATGCCCGCAAACTCGGAGATGGTCACGGCCGTGTTGGCGATGAGCAGGGCGATCATGGCGAGTGCCGTCTTGCGCACGCCGAACTTCTCGCGGATGAGCGAGGCGAAGCCCTTACCCGTCACGCATCCGCAGCGGGCGGCGGTCTCCTGCACCACGATGAGCAGCAGCGCCATCACGGGCAGCATCCACAGCGTGGCATAGCCGTAGGAGGCACCCGCGCTCGAATACGTCGCGATGCCACCGGCGTCATTGCCGGACAGCGCCGCCAAGAGCCCCGGCCCCATGGCACCGAGCACCGCGGCGACGGTCAGTTTCTTCTTGGTCGATTGCTCCATACCGTGCACCACACCCTACAGCAACGGCAGCGTGCCGAGTACGGTGTAGGCCAACGCGGAGAGGAGCACCGCCGCAAACGTAAGCGAGGTGCCAGAAATGCTCTGGTCCTTCTCGTCGCTGCGGAACAGTACGTAGAAGTAGATCACGGCACTCGCGTACGTGCCCACTATGACGGCGGCGGCACCCTTGAAGCAGGAGAGGAGCGCGGTCGCTGCCCATGGGTCCGCCTCGCCAAAGAGGGTTGTTGCCATGAGCTCGCCACAGAGGAAGACCACGGCGGCCAGAATAACGCCGATGAGCGTCGTCTTGAGGAAGAACCCGAGGTAGGGCTTGGGCTCGTCGTCGCGCTCGTCGTACTCAAGGTAGCTGTTCTTCACAAAGGAGACCATGCGCATGGAGGCGAGGAGCACGACCGGCATGATCGAAATGGGCATGAGCGCCGTTAGACCCTGGCTGGTGATCATCTGGTGGGCCGTCGCGATACCCATGACGTTGAGGTCGAGGCGCTCCAACGGTGTCACCACGATGGCGGCGATGGCGCACGCCGCGATGGCCCACACCACAACCCAGTACTGGCGCTGCGAGAACCACGTAAAAGCGTGCGTGGACTCGCCGGCGTTGCTCTCGCCCACCGACACACCTGCGATCTGCAGGTCCTCGGCATGCTCCTCGGCGATGACGTCCAGGGCGTCGTCAACCGTGACGATACCCAGGATATGGCGGTTCTCATCACAAACGGGCATGGCGACGAGGTCGTACTTGGTCATCTCGTCGGCCACCTGCTCTTGGTCGAGATCGGGGGCGACCCACACCACGTCGCGGTAGGCGAGGTCCTTCAGGCGGTCGGTGTGATCGGCGACCACGAGCGAACGCATGGACAGCACGCCCGTGAGCGCGCCCTCGGCGTCGGTGGTGTACACGTAGTAGATGCTCTCGAAGTCCTCGTCCAGATCGCGCAGCGCATCGATGGCGTCCTGAACCGTCGCCGTGGCGGGCAGGGCCACGAACTGATTAGTCATGATGCGACCCGCGGTGTCCTCCTCGTACCCAAGGAGGTCGCGAATGGCCTTCTCCTCTTTGACGCCCATGAGGCGCAGGAGCTTTTCCGCCTTCTCGTAATCGAGTTCCTCGATGAGCGCGGCTGCGTCGTCGGGGTCCATCGTGGCGAGCATCGTCGAGGCCTCGCGGTCGGACAAGCCCTCGAGCATCTCGGTCATGAGCTCGTCATCGTCGAGCTCGGCAATGGCCTCGGCCGCCTGCTCGGTGTCAAGCTGGGCGAACACCTGCGTGCGCAAACGCGGATCGAGCTGCTCGATGATGTCGGCGATATCGGCGGGGTGCAGCTCGGAAAGCGTCTTGTGCGAGACGGAAAGCTTGATCTGCTTGGTGGAGCGCTCCAGCAGGTCCATGTAAGACCACGCGATGATGTCCTCGGGCAGGGGCTTGCCGAGCATCTTGGCGACCTTCACGGTCACGCGCTCGAACAGCGGATGAATGGCGCGCAGCAGACCGCGCGCACCCACCTCGGCGCCAAGCAGGCGCAGCTGGTTCTCGCCGGTGGTGGACAGCTTGATGTCGTTCACGCGCACGACCTTCATGCCCTGCGTGTCGACGATCTGCTTGTTCATGATGTCGCGAGCCAGCAGCACCTCATCGGGCTGCAGGTAGGAGAAGCGAATGTCGGTGGCAGGGTACTTGAGATACACGCCGTCGTCGTCGAAACGCTCGACGTACTTGCGCCAACTGATCATGAAGGGCGTTTTGCCCGGGCCCTGGAATGCGAGCGCCGTGACACGGGGGAAGACCTCGCCCGTGGCAATGCCGAGGTCGTTGACGATGCCGATTTTCTCACCGGCGGCATCGACCACCGGCAGCTTCAGCATTTCGGAAAGGTAGTTCATCGTGCTCCTTTACGTGCAGGTTCACCCCGGCGAATTCCCGCACCGCGCATGAGCGCAGGGGCACCGCTGGGGTCATCGACTGTGTGGTCGGGGTTTAGCTTTCACCTCAGGCCTTTCTCGTGACCCTCTCATAAAACAAAACAAGCGGCCGTCCCCTCAAGGCACAGCCGTTGTAACTATACCATGCACGGACGCACGGTCTTGTAAGGCTTCCAACAGCCCTTCATCACTCCTCATTAGGCATACCATTGGGGGACGCGCCCCTTTGGCACGCCGGATACGCCACCGCTATCCCACCGTCGGCGCGTCAGCATCCTCGGGCATCTTGACGGCGCCCTGGACGACGTCTTGGGGAAACGTACCGTCGAGCTCCATGAGCTCGCTGACGGTCACGAGCGTGTAGCCGGCGTCGCGCAGGCCGTCGATGATCGCGGGCAGCGCTTCGATATCTTGCTCACGGTTGCCCCCACCATCGTGCATGAGGGCGATGGCGCCGTTGAACGCCTGATTGAGCACCGTCTTGGTTATCGCATCCGCACCGGGACGCTTCCAATCAAGTGTGTCGATATTCCACAGCACGTTGCAACTGAGCAAATCGGCGGAGCGGGCCCACTCGGTGGCGGTGAACGCACCGTACGGGGCGCGAATCATCTGCGGGCGAAAGCCCGATGCGCCCTCCAGGGTGTCGAACGCCGTCACGATCTCGGAGCGCAGCTCATCGGCGCCCACGGTGGGCAAGTTCTTGTGGGCATTCGTGTGGCTTGCCAACTCATTACCGCCATCAACGACCGCCTTGGCGAGAGCCGGATTGCCTGCCGCGCTCGTGCCCAAATTGAAAAACGTCGCCCTAGCTCTTTTTTGGGCCAAGATATCGAGGATGGCCTGCGTGTAGCGACTTGGGCCGTCATCAAACGTGAGCGCGATGTACTTTTTGGAACCGACGGGCCGCGCGTTCCTGGAGCCGATGATCAGGTCCTGCGGCTCCTCGATCGTGCCCTTGTCCACCACCTCGCCGGACTTCTCGCCCTTCCACACGGTGTGCGAACCTGCCTTGCCCCACTGCTTGACGTACTGGATGGCTCCACCCGTCTCCATTTGGACGCCGGGGGCCAAGGGCTCGACGGTCTCCGCGTGGGGCTCGGTGACATCTGCACCATCGGATACGGTGAAGATGCCGCCTTCGGCAACTTCGGTCTGCGAGAACTTCTCGGATGCAAGCGGCTGGGCGTTGTCGCCCTCGCCCACCGCGACGGTGCAACGCTCGCCTCCATCTTCCTCTATCACGTTGCCGCTTACAGAAAGCAGGCGACCGGGCTTGACGCCAAAAAAGTCGTTGCCATCCAGCATATCCTCAACGGTCGCGTGAATTCGCACGTCGACGTGCTCGCCGTTAACCACAACGGGGACGCTCCGCCAAAAGGCAACGTACCCATAGGCCACGCCGGCCAGCAAAAGCGCGCCGGCGAACACGAGGAGCACGACCCGGAACGGCGCAGATCCGGTATCGACGGCTGAACGGGCCGCCGGCGTCTGTCGAGGCACAACAGCAGGGCGCGGTGTCGAAACGCGTCGTTTCTTGGCTGAGTAACGACCCTGACTGTTCATTTCCACGAAGCCTCGCTATTCGGACGTCCCGGAACTGGAATCTTGCGTCACGCTGGGAAGAGAAGCGCCTTTGGGCAGCCCGGCGCTGCTTACGTCTATCGCATCCGCCAAATCATCATCGGTGGCGATCAGCTCCGATATCGTCACCAATTTGTAGCCGCTTTCGAGCAGGCGATCAATGAGCTGGGGCAACGCTTCCACGGTCTGCGATGCCGTCGCGTCGTTGTCGGTGAAGAGCACGATGTCGCCGTTGCTGACCGACCCCGTCACGGTCTCGATGACCGAATCGGCGCCCTGCAAGAGCCAGTCGCCCGAATCGACGTTCCAGGTAACCACAACGCTCACCAAATCCATCGCCGCAGCCCAATTCTCCTCGGAGAATTCGCCAAATGGCGGGCGCAGCAACGCGGTCGATGTCCCAGCGGCGTCCGAGACCGCCTCGAACCCCTTCGTTATCTGATCGCGCAGGTCCGAGGCTCCCAACTCGCGCAGGTCGACATCCGAGTACGCATTGGTACCGATCTCGTTACCCGACTCCGCAATCGCACGCACGGCAGCGGAATTCGAAGCGACCTTATCACCCGAGACAAAAAACGTCGCCTTGACGCCCTTCTCCTGGAGAATGCGGATGATTTCCTCGGTCTGGTTACTCGGCCCCTCGTCGAACGTAAGGGCAACGTACTTCTCGTCTTTTTTGCCCGGCAACACCGACGCGCACTTTACCAGCGCGTTCACCGGCTCCTCGACCACGCCCTTGTCCACGACCTTGCCCGTCTTGGACCCAGTCCAGACCTCGGATCGGCCCGCCTTGCCCCATGTCTCCACATACCGCACAGGGCCCGTGCCCTCAACGGTCAACGTGGGTTCAATCGTGGTCGCGGCGACGTCATGGTCTTCATAGACGTCCTCGCCGTCTTCGATGGTCACCTCCTCGCCGCCCTCGAGCTGGATGGAAGCGAGCTTCTTGCCCGAAACCTTCTTTCCGCCAAGTGTGACGGTGTAGGCGGTCCCGCCGCCCTTCTCGAGTACCTCGTCATCGACGGCGAGCAGGTCGCCGGGCTCGAGCTCGAGTTCCTGGTCGGAAATGACGCGCTCGATATCCGAGTTGATCCGAACCTTTACGGAGGCACCGTTGAGTGTGATCTCAACGCTGCGATTAGCGTACCACACGATGCTCGCCACGAACAACAAGAAGGCGCAGCCAACCATGATCAGGGCGTATACCCTGCGATCGTTGCCGCCGTATCCGTGGCCGGGGCGCCTGCGTCCTCCGAACCCTTGCGATCTACGCAGGTACTGCGCCCCCTTGCGACGCTGTTGTCGACGGCGCCCGCCCGGAAGCTGATTCCCGGTGTTCTTGCGATACCGCGGTTTTGTTTTTGAGGAGTAGGAGGTGGTGTAGTTAGGCAATGATTCCCCCGTCCCGCTTATTTCTTTTGTTTTCTTGGCGGCGTTCCGGCTGCCTTCTTATATTCGCTCATAAACGAGCCGAACATGCCCTTGGTCTTGCCGAGCTGTTTGCCCAAGGCCTTCGAACCCTTGTCGAGGGCCTTGGAACCGGCGTCGTCGATGATGGCGGCGCCCTTCTTGGCCTGGACTTTCGCCTTGGCACCGACCTCCCCCGCCTTGGCGGCGACCTTCACGCTCGCCTCGGCGGCCTTGGCGGCGGCACCGCCCGAGAACTCAAGGTCGAGCGCCGCATCGCTCACGATCATCGCGCCGTCGCGGTAACCCTTGAGCATTGACGCCGGCATCTCCCGGTGACCGACCAGCGCATTGGAGGCACCGCCCTCGGTGAGGATGAACGAGGTCACGTTGCCAGTTTTGGGATTGAAATCGGCATCGGAGCAAAAGCCGACCGGCCTGCCGGAGACCGTGCGAACATCCATGCCCGTCCAGATGAGGCAGGCATCGAGGTTGATGCCCAACCGCTTAGCCGCTGCATTGTCGAACGCCGCGCGGTCATCCTTGGCGACCATCACGTCGCCGCTCACGCCTATGGCGTCATACGCGATAAAGCGATCGGGCTGCTTGACCATCCCGGCGATATCCGGCAGGCGCAGCATAAAGCCCACCACCCGGGTTCCCTCGGGGGTGAACACCGGGTAGTGGATCTTGCCAACCTTCTTTGGTTCGCGCGGGGTCCCGTCTTTTTTAATCCTCTTGTCTTGAGCGGGCAGCTTATAGAGCTTGATTCCCGTGAAATCGCCGGCAAGCATTCGGATGTCGAGACGCTACGCCTGAACGGCGACGTCAGAGGCCTCGGGGGCGACCGTCTCGACCACGACGTCGGCAGCAGGGGTGACGGTACCGGCGTTTACGGCATCGTTCAGCTGCTCGCGGAGCTGGTCCATGCGCTCGCGGGCAAGATCGACCTTGGCGCGCAGCTCATCCGTGGCGGCGTCCATGGTGGGGCCGAAATCATCCATGGCGGCGCGGGCCTGATCGATGCCCTGCTCGTACATGTCACGCGCGGAGTCCCACGCGTCGTTGGCCATGTCGGCCGCCATAGCGCGGGTCTCGGAGCCGGAACGGGGCGCGTACAGAACGCCCAAAACCACGCCGGCTGCAGCGCCCAGCGCGGCGCCTGCGACAAAACTCATACCCTTGCCCATGTTTACTCCTTTGTTGGACTCAGATGTCCATCCAGATCATTTGCTTCAACCATTATACGCATGCGCTTGCGACAATGGGCATGAGCCCATCGTCACGTAACACGCCTCGATTACTCAGCGGCGGCTCCGCCGTACACGACACCCTCCGCATCATGCGGTTCGACAACTGCGCCCTCGGTGTCGATTGCGCCAAAGGCCTGCTCTTCCTCCGTCTCTTCGGGCGAGTCGGGCTCGGCGGCGTTGCCGCGCAAATTGCTCACCAGGCTCGTCAGGGCGGCAACCGTCCCCGGGAAATCCGGCGGCGTCTGATCATGATGCAGGAAGGCCCAGTTCATCATGAACGTCGCCGAGGAAAGGGCGCCGATGGCAAGGGCATCGTCGGGGCACGATACCTCGACGTCGAACAGGCGGTCGTCGCCCATCACGTTCCGCGTACGCCCCGTCGAGATGGTGCCCGCGAGGCCCGTCTCATTCATAATCTCGACCGTGAGATGCTCAAGCAGGTGGGCGAGCTCCGTATGTCCCATGCAATCCTGAAACTTGGAACCTGCATCACCCAGGCACAGATGCTCGGCGATTGCCGGTGCCAGGTAGTAGACGCGCGCTGTGGCCTCGACGTCCTCGGACGTCATGAGCGGCATGCCGGGATTCACCAGCACGCGGGCGGTGAGCTTTTTGGGGCCTATCGTGACCTTGAGAATGTTGAACAGATCGGCCATGGCCGCTCCTTTCCAGTTTCCAGTCGCGCTCTTCGTTTGCCTTACTCGCCTACTCGCCCTGGTCGGTCGACGTGTCGGGCTGCCGGTCGGTGCCCTCGTTCGCGGCGGCGAGCTCTTCCTCGGACGGAGCGATAACGCGCACGAGCGAAATGCGCTGACCACGCATGGACTGCACCTTGAACTTGTACCCCTCCGCCTCGAAAACCTCACCGATATCCGGGAGCGAATCGCAAAGGTCCAGAATCCAGCCGGCGATGGTCTCGTACTCGTCGCTTTCCTCAATGGGCCAGCCGAGCTCGATGGCGTCGTCGCAGGGAAAGCGACCGTCCACGAGCCATTCCCTCTTGGAGAGGCGCGTGAGGTACTTGTTGTCGGGGTCGAACTCGTCCTCGATCTCGCCGACGATCTCCTCGACGATATCCTCGATGGTGATGATGCCTGCCGTTCCGCCGTACTCGTCAACCACGACCACGATCTGGTCATGGGCGGTTTGCATCTCGGAAAGCAGCGGCAGGATGTCCTTCGTATCGGGGATGAACGTTGCATCGCGCATGAAGTCGCTCACCGGGCGGTCGGCGCCCTCGCCCATGGCGGGTGCGATCAGGTCCTTGATGTGCGCGATGCCCACCACACCGTCCTGGTCCTCGTGAAAGACCGGTACGCGCGAGTAGCCCGTCTGGCAAAGCAGCCCCATAACCTCGGAGACCGTCTGGACGTCCTCGACCATGGTCACATCGACGCGAGGCACCATGACCTCGCGCGCGGAGGCGTCGCCCAGGTCGAACACCTCGTGGATAATGCGCTTCTCCTCATCGAGCAGCGTGTCCTGCTCGTTGATCATGTACTTGATCTCCTCCTCGGAGACGTTCTGGCGGTCATCCGCGCTCTTGATGCGCATAAGCGCGGCGAGGCCGTTCGCAGATGCTTGCGTGAGCCACACGAGCGGGCGAGCGATCTTTTGGAACACGGTGAGCGGCTGGGCCACGCGCTTTGCCATACCCTCCGCGTCGGCCAGCGCGATGCGTTTGGGCACGAGCTCGCCGACGACGATGGACAGGTAGGAGACGATCAGGGTGATGATCACCGGGGCGAGACCCGGTGCGACCGCCGAGAGAGGTGCGATGCCAAAGCTCGAGAGCCATTGGGCAAGCGGGTCGGACAGGTTCGTCGAGGCGACGGCCGACGAGGCGAAGCCGACGAGCGTGATGGCGACCTGGATGGTAGCGAGGAAGTTGCCGGAGTCCGACGCAAGCTCGGCGGCGCGGGCGGCGCGGCGGTCGCCTTCTTCCGCCTCGTGGTCGAGCACGGCGCGCTTTGCCGTGGTGAGCGCCATCTCGGACATGGAAAAGTACCCGTTGACGACGGTGAGGACAAGGGTTGTGATGATGCTTATGGTGATGTCCATGGGGACGGTTTCGAACCTCCTGGGTAGGTGTGCAGGTCATTGTCGGCGGGCATGCGGGGTCCCGCGCCCGTCGACGGCGGGACGCGAGACTAGATCACGAAGAGGACCACCGCCAAGAACTGAAGGACACTACCGGCGAGCACCCACACGTGAAACACCGTGTGCATGTAGCGGATCTTCTTGAGCACATAGAACACCGCGCCGATGGTGTAGCACACACCGCCGGCGGCGAGCAGGAACAACGCTGTAGGATGGAGCGCCTCGATAAGTTGCGGCAAGCGGAACAGCACGAGCCAGCCCATGGCCACGTACATGACGGCGGTGAGCCAATGGGGCTGTCGCTCGCGCATGAACGCCTCGAACAGCACGCCCGCGATGGCAAGAGCCCATACCGCGATGCACAGCGGTATGCCGCCCGCCTCGCCGAGGGTGATGAGGCAAAACGGCGTGTAGGTACCCGCGATGAGCACGTAAATGCAGCTGTGATCGATGATGCGGAACACACGCTTGGCGGCTGCCGGAGCAATGGCATGATACAGCGTGGATGCAAGATACTCGAGGATGAGGGCGATGCCGAAGATGATCGCGCTCGCAAGCGACGCGGGGTGCGAGCCGGCAACGGCGGCCTTGACGATCATGACGACAAGCGCCGCGACGCCCAAGGCGGCACCGATGCCATGGGTGATTGAATTGGCGATCTCCTCGCCCAACGTGTATTGAGGAGGTAGACGACGCCTGACAGCACGGGCCGCAGCCTTGACGGGAGCTCCAACGGTAACGGCGGCGCCCTTAGCGCCCGATTCGGCAGCATGGAGCAAGCGCTGCGCCCGCGATGCCGCGTCGGCGCGCGCTATGGGAACAGGGGCAGCCGCGACGTCTGGCCGCGGCGTGAGACTGTCACTGGTGTCCGGCATGTGGCTGTTCGGCCTCCAAAATCGGTGCATTGTTCAGAACTATAGCAGAACCCGGGCCCCCTGCATATCGCAGGTGGACCCGGGCACACTTCTTAACCCGACCTCAACTGAATCAAGTGAATAGCCCATGCGCCGGAGCTATGCGCGCAACTCGACTGGGATCCCCTTCTCAGAGGGTAGGATTGTCGAAAAAGCCGCTCGAAAGCAGGGCGATTTTCGACATTCCTACCCTCAATGGAAAACGAAAGCGCTGTTACCCCTACTTGACCTCGATGAGCTCGTAGTTGCTCGTACCGAGGCCGATCTTCTCGCCGTGCTCAATCATAGAGCGCCAGTTGGTGTCGGGATGCGTCATGTTGAAGTGGTCGTGCGCGCAGTGCTCGGGCACGCCACCAGCGGCGTCGAGCTTATCGCGCATCTCGGTGAGCTCAGTGTTGGGCATGGCGGGCATCTTGAGCGCCGCATCGATGCAGGCCTGGTCGATCGCCACGGGATCGAAGCTCGCGAACATACCGATATCGGGCACGATGGGCGTATCGTTCTCGGCATGACAGTCGCAGTTGGGGCTGACGTCGATGGCGAGCGAAATGTGGAAGCTCGGACGATCCTGCACGACAGCTTGCGTGTACTCGGCAATCTTGCAGTTGAGCACATCGACCGCAGCGCCGTAGTCGGGCTTGACGGCGTCCTGGTTGCACGCGCCCACGCAGCGGCCGCAGCCCAAGCATCGGTCGTGGTCGATGTGGGCGACGGGCGTCTCCACCACCTTGCCGTTCTTGAGCGTGCGCTCGCGCGTGGTGGGGAAGCTCACCGCGCCGTGGGCGCAGATGCGCTCGCACGCGCGACACCCGATGCACGCGCCCTCGTGCACGCTGGGCTTGCCGGCGGCGTGCTGCTCCATCTTGCCGGCACGGCTACCGCCACCCATCCCGAGATTCTTCATGCAGCCGCCGAAACCGGCCTGCTCATGCCCCTTGAAGTGCGTGAGGCTGATGACGATGTCGGCGTCCATGAGGGCGTGGCCGATCTTGGCCTCCTGCACGTACTCGCCGTTCTTGACTGGAACGAGCGTCTCGTCCGTACCTTTGAGGCCGTCGGCGATGATGACCTGGCAGCCCGTGGCATACGGGGTGAAGCCGTTTTGGTACGCGCAGTCGATATGCTCGAGCGCGTTCTTGCGGCTGCCCACGTACAGCGTGTTGCAGTCGGTGAGGAAGGGCATGCCGCCCAGCTCCTTAACCACGTCGGCAACGGCGCGGGCATAGTTGGGGCGCAGGAAGGAGAGGTTGCCCAGCTCGCCAAAGTGAATCTTGATGGCAACAAACTTGTTCTCGAAGTCGATCTGCTCGATGCCCGCGCGACGGATGAGACGCTTGAGCTTGTCGAGCTGGCTCTCGCGCCCATGCGTGCGCAGGTTGGTGTAATAGACCTTGGCGGGTGCAGTAGCGGACACAGCGCTCATGGTTCCTCTTTCTCGCTCACGGACACCTTTTGGCTCAAGATTCTACGACCTTGAGTTAGCTTCAACGCAAGAGAGTTCTCGCGTTGCGCTCACAGTCGCGCTGCATCTATCGGAAAGAAATGGCTGTTTTTTTCTTTTAGGCCCCTCTTTCCCGTCCTATCGGAAAAAATCGCTCAATTTGGAGGACGTCATGGCCGAACGAGCCTCTTTGAGCTCGCCAAGGGACGCGGCAGCATCGTAGGCGATTGCAAATACGCAAATGTTGGGCTTTTTCGCCGAAGGAGAAGTACTCGAAAAAACGCCACTTCATCTAGCAGGGCTTTTGCAACCAGATCTACCCGGTCTACTTCAAGTTTGCGAAAATGCCTCAACATTTGCGTATTTGTATCGCGTACGCACTGCAAGAGCCCCCGTCAGCACGGACGCCATGTCTAGTAGCGCGTGCAGACGCCACGCCTACCCTTCGAGCACCTCACGAGCAATCGCGAGATCGCTCTTTACCTCGGGATACTCGTCGCCGCGATGCTGTCGTGTCTCATCGCCCTTTGCAAGCAGCAGAACCACGGATCGTTCCGCCGCGGCGAGCACGCTCGCAAGCACCTGCCTCACAGCCTGCTCGCGGTCGAGGATGACCTCGTGGGAAACGCCTGCCGGCGTATTGGAGGCCAACTCGGCGCAGATATCCTCGACGCGCTCGTGCGCGGGGTCTTCCTCGGTATACACAATATGGTCCGCATAGGCTCCGGCAACGCGCGGCAGGGCCTCACGGCGCTCCTGCGCCTTGCCGCCGGGAGCGCCGAACAGGGCAACCACACGACGGTCGGGATACTCGGCCTTCACGGACTTGAACAGGGTCTCAAAAGAGAGCTCGTTGTGTGCGTAATCGACGATTGCCAGCACCTTGCCGTCCGCAGACGACACGAGCTCCATGCGCCCAGGAACGCGAATCTGGGCAAGGCCCGCACGGATGGAGTCGTAGTCCACGCCGAGCAGGCGCGCCATGACCACTGCTGCCAACGCGTTGTCCACGTTGAACAAACCGGGCATGCCGAGTTCGACACGCTCGGCGCACGCCGTCTGCCCACTTGAGGCGCGCTCACGCACGGTGAACGCCAGACCACCCGTGGGCAGCTGGGCAATGTCGGTTGCACTGAACTGTACCTCGACTGTACGGCGATCGTCGGGCTGCCCTTGCGCATGCTCCACGGCAAACGTGACCACCTGGTCGGCATGCGCGGCGGCGGCAAGCACGCGGTCGACGTGCTCGGTTCGCGCGTTCACCACCGCAATGGAGCACTGATCGAAGATGCGCAGCTTCGAGGTGAAGTAATCTTCGAAATCGGGGTGCTCCACGCCAGAGATGTGATCGCGGCCGATGTTGAGGAAGCAACCGATTTCAAGCGGAAGCCCCAGCACGCGGTCGTACTTGAGGCCCTGGCTCGAGACCTCCATCACCATGTGATCTCGACCGGCGCGCGTAGTGTTATACAGGTGGCGCCACAAATCCGGAGCCTCGGGCGTGGTGTTGTGGCTCTCCTCGTGGACAAAGCCGTCGTCCGTTTCGATGGAACCCAAGATAGAGGCGTCGATTCCAGCTGCCGAGAAGATGGACCTTAGCATATACGCCACCGTGGATTTTCCCTTGGTGCCCGTAATGCCCACGATATGCAGCCCCTTCTCGGGGTTCCCATACACGGTAGGCGCCACGATCGCCATGGCACGGCGAACATCGGACACGACGAGCGCAGGGGTCAATGGAGACACGGCGAGCAACTCCGAAGGGACCCCGAGTTCGGCGCCAACGCCCTCGCACATATATGCGGCGGCACCGTCCTCGATGGCACCGCCGAGAAATGCAGGGCGAAACGCAGCGCCTTTGCACACGAACAGATTGCCCGGCTCAACTATGCGGGAGTCAATGGCCATGCCCGAGACAACGCGCGAAGGATCGCCCACGATCCGCACGGAGATGTCCTGCGCCTCCAAGGCGAGCGCCAACTGTTCCAGCGTCAACAGGGGCAACGCCGTAGAGCACTTGTCCGAGGGAGCAAGGGAATCTTTAGGCATGGTGTCTCCTCACTATGCGAATGCGGGCGGAGTTGATGCAACGTCCGCCCGCAGCTTTAGTTCAATCGTTTGCGGATGACAGTCCGCATGGGCGCTACGCGGCGGCGGCAGGCGCGTCCTCGTCGATGAAGTAGCGCTTGTACCAGATGAGGAACGTGAGCGCGGTATAGATCTTGCGCTGGTTGAGCGCGCGGCCCTCGAAATGATCGTCGAGCATCGCCATGAGCTTCCCGGTGTCGAAGAACTCCTCGGCCCACGGGGCGGTGAAGTACTCCTTTACGTAGTCGTAGTACTTCTGCTCGCGCAGCCAGAACTTGAGCGGGACCGGGAAGCCCTTCTTGGGGCGTGTGGCCCACTCGTCGGGCAGGATACGATTGGCGGCGTGACGGACAACCTGCTTGTTGCCGTTCTCGTTCACGCGGAAGCGCGCCGGGATATGCTCGGCGAACTCCATGACCTTCTTGTCGAGGAACGGGACGCGGAGCTCGAGCGAATGGGCCATGCACATCTTGTCGGCCTTGAGCAGGATGTCGCCGGGCAGCCACATGTTCATATCGAGGTACTGGCGCTTGGACAGGTCGCAGAAATTCTGGACGCGGCTGTAGACGGGGGCGCACAGTTCGAACGCGTCGGGGCCGCCGGCGTACTCGGGTCTCACGACGTCGTCGATCTCGTCGGGGCGGTACACGAAGGCCTGGCCCGTGAACCACTTCTCGGGCATCTCCGCCGCCTTGAGCAGGAAGTTCCTGCCCTTGAAGTACGGCTTATCGGCCACGAAGTTTCCCAGGGCGCGACGGATGCCGCGGGGGATAATCCGCTTGAAGCGAGCGATCGAGGGCACGTCCTCGTAGTAGGCGTACCCCGCGAACAGCTCGTCGGCACCCTCGCCGGAAAGCACGACCGTGACCTGCTCGGCCGCGAGCTGGGCGAGGAACCACAGCGGCACGCTCGACAGATTGCTCTGCGGCTCATCCATGTGGTACTGGATCTGGGGGAGCACCTCGAAGAACTCGTCCGCCGTCACCATCTTGCGGTAGTTTTCGATCCCAAGCTTGTCGGAAAGCTCCTTGGCGTAATTCGTCTCGTTGAAGTCCTTGTAGTCAAAGCCCACCGAGAACGTCTTGTCGGGCATGAGGCACGCGGCGATATAACTGGAATCCACACCGCCAGAGAGGAACGAGCCGACCTTGACGTCGGCGATGCGGTGCGCGGCGACGCTCTCGTGGACCACCTGGTCGCATTCCTCCACGTACTCGTCGAACGTCTTGGAATTGTCGTCCGAGAAATCGGCATCCCAGTAGCGGCGCACGTCCATGCGCGCCGCGGCGATGTCGTAGGTGAAGCAGTGCGCCGCCGGCAACTTGAAGACGCCGGCGAAGAAGGTCTCGTCGGTCGCGGGGAACTGCATGGTGAGATACGGACGCAGCGCCTGCTTGTTCACGGCCTTCTTGAAATGCGGATGCTCGAGGAAGCTCTTGATCTCGGAGCCGAACATCAAGTCGCCCTCGTCGGACTGGTAGTAGTAGAACGGCTTGATGCCGAAGATGTCGCGCGCGCCAAAGAGCTTGCCGGAGCGCATGTCGTGCACCACGAAGCCGTACATACCGCGCAGGCGCTCGACCAGGCCCTCACCCCACTCCTCATAGCCGTGCACGAGGACCTCGGTGTCGGCGTTGCAGTGGAACGTGTGACCCGCGGCCTCGAGCTCGGCGCGGAGCTCTTGGAAGTTGTAGATCTCGCCGTTGAACACCACAAAGACCGAGCCGTCCTCGTTGCCCATGGGCTGGGCTCCCGCCTCGGTGAGGTCGAGAATGGACAGGCGGCGGAAACCCAACGCCACGCCATCTTTGATATGGGTTCCGCCCATGTCGGGACCGCGGTGGACAATGCGGTCCATCATCGCCGTGAGAACGCGCTCGTCGTCCTCGACATGGCCGGTAAAACCTACGAATCCGCACATGGACAAACCTTTCTTGCGCAGTTTCCTTAGCAAAAATCACGTATGTCCAAAATTGTATAACGAAGGGCGGGCCGCAACCCACCCTTCAATAAAACAGCGTTGTCAGCGTAAACGATGTGCAGAAGAGGGACTGCCCCTTTTTACACATCCGCCTTCGCGGCTTCCTTGGCGGCCTTGCGTGCGCGGGCCGCGGCGACACGCGCCTCCTGCTCGGGCGTGAGCTGCACCTTCTTGCGAGCGGGCTTCTCCGCCCCGGCACCAGACGCGCCTTCACCCGTGGCGGGCTTCTCCTCAACAGGCTTATGCAGCGTGGTCACCGTCAGCTCCGTGGTGGCAGGCGCGCACGCGGCACCCATGGACAGGCAGTCCTTGGGGCATTCGTGCGTGCAGCATGCACACTGAACGCAACGGTACGGATCGATGGACCACGTCCCGCCCTTGCGATCGACCGCGATGGCACCCACGGGACATGCGCGCTGGCACATGCCGCATAGAATGCACGCGTCGATGTCGCACGCCACATGACCGCGCATGTGCTCGTAGGACATGGCCGGCACCTGCTCGGCGGGATATTGGACCGTCGCCGGCTTGCCAAACAGCGAGCGCAGCGTCATTTTGCCTAGTTTGAAGCTACCCATGGAGCGCCTACCTTTCCGTGCAGGAGATGCACGGGTCGATCGTGAGGATGATCATGGGCACGTCCGCGACGTCCACGCCCTGCATAGCGCGCACCATGCCGGCAAGGTTCTGCGAGGTGGGCGTGCGCAGGCGGAAGCGGTCCAGGTACTTGGTGCCGTTACCGCGCACGTAGTAGAAGGCCTCGCCGCGGGGCTGCTCAATGAGCACGTGGGACTGACTGTTCTCCGGCGGGAGCACCTTGGGAAGCGGACGCGAGCCAATGCCGTCATGCGGAATCTTAGCCACGAGCTCCTTGATGATCGCGATGGACTGGAACACCTCCTCGCAACGCACCTTACAACGGGCGAAGCAGTCGCCCTCGGTGGCGATGATGGGCTCGAAGTGCTCCAAGTCGCCGTAGGCGCCAAAGCCGGTGGTGCGCATGTCATGCTCAACGCCGGAGCCCTTCGCGAACGGACCGACCATGGAGAGCTCGAGCGCATCCTCGAAGCTGATGGTGCCCACGCCTTCCAGGCGGCTGCGCACCGAGGAATCGTTCAACATGGTGTCCACGATCTCGCGATAGTCGCGCTGGATGCCGTCGAGCTTCTCACACACACGGCGCAGCATGGCGTCGTCGATGTCGTGAGCCATGCCGCCCACGATGGTGATCGACAAGATGATGCGACCGCCACACGTCTCTTGGAAGATGTCGAGGATCGTCTCGCGCAGGCGCCAGCAGTGGTTGAAGAGGCTCTCAAAGCCAAACGCATCGGCGAGCAGGCCGAGCCACAGCAGGTGCGAATGGATGCGGGAGAGCTCCTCGAGGATGGCGCGCAGGTAGTCGGCACGGCGGGGGATCTCAATACCCAGCAGCTTCTCCGTGGCGCTGGCGTAGCCATAACCATGGCCAAAGCTGCAGATGCCGCACACGCGCTCGGCAATGTAGACGAACTGGTTGTAGTCGCGCTTTTCCACGAGCTTCTCAAGGCCGCGGTGCACAAATCCAATCTGGGGAATGGCCTCGATGACATGCTCGTCTTCAACGACGAGATCGAGGTGCACGGGCTCGGGAAGCACCGGGTGCTGCGGACCGAACGGGATAACGGAACGAGTCGCCATGCCTACTCACCGTCCTTTCCTGCAGCGGCGTCCTTCGCGGCCTTCGCGGCGAGCGCCGCGCGGATCTTCGCCGCCTTCTCGGGATCCATGTTTGCGAGCTTGGCCTCCATCTTGGCGGCGCGCTCCTCTGCCGTCATGGCGGGCTTGGCGGCAGGCGCGGGCGTCGGTGCAGGCGCAGCCGCGTTCACCGCGGCGACGGCGGCGGAATCTGCCTCGGCGGCACTCGTGCCCAGAGCGCGCTCGGCCTGAGCGGCTTCGGCGGCTTCACGGGCCTTCTTTGCCGCAGCCTCGGCCTTTGCCGCGGCGGCAGCCTTCTTCTTGGCGAGCTTCTCGCGCTCGGCCTTCATCTCGGGCGTGATGATCGTCATGGGCTCGGAGGTGGCCAAATTGAAGAAATGGCCGCCAAAATCGAGCTTCATGTTCACGAACCGCACGCCATACAGGTCGTGGGCCTCGTTTTCATACGAGAATGCGGCGAAGTAGAGACCTTGGATCGAGGGGACGCGGCTCGACTCGTCAATACCGTAGACGCACAGGTTGAGCGCGTTTTGCGTGGTCTCGTCATAGAACGTGTACAGCAGGTCGATACCCCGCTCAGTGGTCTCGGCGCACATCTGCACAAAGCGTATGCCCTCGTGCTTGAGCGTTTGCACACGCGTGAGCAGCTCCTCGAGCGGCAGGTCCACAAAGGACGTCGTGTACATCTACGCCTCCTTCTTTTCGTCGGTCTTCGCGGCGGTGGAATTTGCGGTGGAGCCATCGGCATCCTGAGCGCAGGCGCAACCCTTGGGAGGCAGGATGCCCGCGCGCGGCGCGGTGGCGGGATCCTTGCCCTCCGCCATCAGTTTGGCCTTCTCGTCCAAGATCTTCACGGCCTGCAGCACCGCGTCGATGATCGTTTCAGGACGCACGGCGCAACCAGGCGCATACACGTCGACCGGAATGGCCTTGTCCACGCCGCCGATCACGTTGTAGCAATCGCGGAACACGCCGCCGGTGCAGGCGCAGATTCCGCAGGCCACCACGACCTTGGGTTCGAGCATCTGATCGTAGATATGGCGCACGACCTCGATGTTCTGCGCGTTCACAGAGCCGGTCACCAAGAAGATGTCGGCGTGCTTGGGGTTGCCCGTGTTGATAATGCCAAAGCGCTCGATGTCGTAGAGCGGCATCATGGAGTCGAGCACCTCGATGTCGCAGCCGTTGCAGCTCGACCCATCGTAATGGATGAGCCACGGCGATTTCGAAGAGTATCCCATCTCATAGCTCCCTTAGATAAACGGCGTGATGAGCACGTAGAACAGGTTGACGACGCCCATCACGAGCGCCACGAGCCACGCGAGCTTGAGGCAGAGCTGCCACTTGACGCGGGCGAAGTTGTTATCAATCCATACCTCGAAGAACCACACGAGCGCCATCACGATGGCGGCGACTGCGAACGAGATGGGGTTATCCCAAATGAAGAACATGCCGACCCACATGAGGAACAGCACGCTCTCGCACCAGTGCATCACGTCCACGATGGCGAGCGTACGGCCGCTCATCTCGGTGGTGATGCCCTTGACGATCTCCTGGTGCGCGTGATGGCTGTAGGAGAGGTCGAACGGGGACTTACGCAGCTTGATAGTGAGGATGAACAGCAGGCCGATGAAGATCGGCACAAGTACGCAGATGATGGGGCTCTCGAGCGTGGTGAGCGATGCGATGTCGAAGGACTGCGTGGCGGTGAAGAAGCCCACCGTCATGATGAGCAGCATGGGCTCGTAGCTCATGACCTGCAGGCACTCGCGGTCGGCGCCCGTATCGGAATAGGGGGAGCGTGACGAGTACGCCGCCACGATCACGAAGAGCGTGCCGAGCGTGACCAGGAACACGCACATGAGCAGGTTGGAGCCGGAGATGAACAGGCCACCGGCGAGGACCACGAAAATCAGTCCGCACGTGACGTACGCCTCGTCCACCGCATTGACCGTCGCCTGCTCCTTGACGAGGAGCTTGCGCAGATCGTAGTAGGGCTGCAGCAGGCGGGGACCCACACGGCCCTGCATGCCGGCACTCACCTTGCGGTCAAGGCCGTCAAGCAGGCAACCGGCAATAGGTGCGCACACGCCAAAGACCACAACACCCACGGCGATGCCGCCCAGCCCCGGACCCACCAGACGCACGGTGCGCTCGACCAGGAAGCTGCCGCCGGCGAGTACGGCGGGGTCGAAGATGAAGCAAGCGGCGAACCCCATAAGGATCACGGCGGTGCACAGGATGAGGCCGATCGTGCTCAGCGCACCCTCGGGGAAGATGTCGGCCATGTACCAGTTGCGCTTGGACGACGTCATGGTGCGGCCCATCGAGCCGTGGTAGCGACGGCTATCGGGATCGGTGCAGGTGCCGCCCAGATAAACGGCCATACGGCGCTTATTGGTGGCGCGGCCCCACGGCGTGAGCAGCACAATGGCGATGAACACCACGATCACGGCCATGATGAGCATATTGTCCATGTCGATGAGCTGCGGCGCGTCGCCGAACGCAAAGGTGAGGTACGGGGCAACCACGCCCTGGGAGATCAAGGGCAGGCACACGCAGCAGACGAGCAGCAGCGCGGAGATAAAACCGATGGCCGCCCACTCGCTCTTGTGGACACCCGCCTCCTGGTTCTCGGCCTTCTGGGAAACACCCGAGAGCTTGCCCAGCCACTTGGCCCAATAGAAGAAGGTAGCAGCGGAACCGAACGCCAACATGATGAGAAAGAGCACGTTGCCCGTCTCGGCGAAGGACACCAGCGTCGCCCACTTGGAGACAAGCATGCCAAAGGGCGCCACGAACATGCCCATGATGCCGAGCATCATGAAGCGCGTGAGATGGGGCAGGCGGCTGAAAAGGCCATCCATGTCCTCGATGTTGCGGCTGCCAATGCGGTGCTCCACCGTGCCCACGCACAAGAACAAGGTGGACTTGGACACCGTATGGAAGATCATGAGGAAGATGGCGGCCCAAACGGCCTCGGCGGTGCCCACACCCGCGCATGCGGACATGAGGCCCAGGTTGGCGATGGTCGAGTACGCGAGCACGCGCTTGGCGTTGCTCTGCGTGATGGCCATGAAGCTGCACAGCACGAAGGTGATGCCACCCACGAGCACCACCATCGTCGATGCCGCCGGGAACACCAGATACAGGGGGGCAAGCTTGACCAGCAGGAACACACCCGCCTTGACCATGGTGGAGGAGTGGAGCAGCGCGCTCGTGGGAGTGGGGGCGACCATGGCTCCCAGCAGCCAGCGATGGAACGGCATCTGCGCAGCCTTGGTGAGGCCGGCAACCGAGAGCAGCATGAGGGGCACGATGAGCAGATCCGCCTGGGTGCCCTTCCCCGCCGCAATCAGACTCGTGAGCGACATGGGCAGCCCCGCCGCGTGCACGAGGATGAGCGCGGCGAGGAACGCCAGACCGCCCACCATGTTGAGGTTGATCTGCGTGAACGAGTTCTTAATCGCCTCGGGCGTGCGGGTGTAGCCGATCATGAGGAAGGAGCAGACCGTGGTAATTTCCCATCCGGTGAACAGCCACTCCAGGTTATCCGAAACCACGATCACGAACATGGCCGACAAGAAGGTGAACATGAGCGCCGCGAAGACATGGCGGCGATCGGGGGCATCGGCGGGCTGATGGTGCTGGAAGTCATGCATGTAACCCAGCGCGTACACGCAGATGGCGCTACCGACCAAGCCCACGATCAAGATCATGATAAGTGAAAGCGTATCCACATATACGGGCACGGCAAGCATGTGGCTCGGGCCGGCTCCCAAGGTCATTTGGGCAAAGAGCACGATGCCCACCGTCTGAATCAGGCCAAGCGCGAGCGCGATGCGATTCTTGTAGCGAATGGCACTCCACAAGATCACCGCGCACAGCACGATGTCGACTGCCGTCATGACCCAGGAGATTACATAGCTCGTCGACTGCGAAAACTCAAAGCTTGCAATGGCATGCAGGGCACCCGCCTCAACGGTGAACGTCTGCGCGGCAACGAGCACCGACATCGCCGCCGTCACCGCCGCTCCACCAATCGTGATGGGTCGACGCGCCCGCTCGCCCTTAAAGACGAGCAACAGTGCGGCCGTGATCAACGGCACCGCGATCAAACACCAAATCAGTCCCATAGGTCCCTCTCCTCCATTGGGCTGTCGCTCACACGCAAAGCGGCAGGTGTACTGCGGCAGACTATGTCAGACGTATAAGTTTAGTCCTTTCAATCGGCAAGCGGCGTGAGATCGCCAATTGTGCCGTCATTGCCCCATGGCGCCGTCATTCGTGGGACTCCCGCAAGGCGCGATAAAAAATGGGGGTCTACTCGGTCGTTCCGAATAAACCCCACACATATTGTTTTATGACGCCCCATCACGGTGAACATGTCGCTCGATTGCATAATCGTGCGCGCATGACCAATCGTGCGCGCTACGCGCGGGCGGCCTCGATCATCTTGCGGACCGTGTCCTGCAGCTCGGAGAGGTTCTCCTCGCTCGGAATCCACTGCTGGGCAACCACGGGCACCGGCAGCTGGAACTTCGCGTTCTCGAGCTCGGCGTACACCTGCTTGGGGCCGAGCGGAGCCCAACCGTAGGAGCCAAAGGCAAGGCCGATACGCTGGTCGTTCTTGGGCGAAAGACCGCGCATGTAGGTGAGGAAGCTCGCCACGGTGGGCAGCATGTTGGAATTGAGGGTGGGCGAACCGACCGCAACGTACCTGGCATCGCACATGTAGAGCATGATGTCGGAGATGTGCGTGTTCTTGACATCGATAAGCTGGGCGGAAACACCCTCTGCGATAAACGCGTCGCAAATCTCGCGCGCCATGGACTCGGTCGAATGCCACATCGAATCGAAGACCACCACGGCCTTCTCCTCGATCTGATACGTGGTCCAAGCCTCGTAGCGCTCGAGGATCTCGGGGATATGCGAACGCCAGATGCAGCCGTGGCTGGGGGCGATCATCTTGAGCTCGAGGGCCTTGACCGCCTCGAGGGCCTTGTGTGCCTGCATACCGTAGGGCCACACGATGTTCGCGTAGTACTTCTTGGCCTGCTTGAAGATCTCGCAGAGGTCGTTCTCGTCGTCGAAGCGCTTGGTAGTGGCGTAGTGCTGGCCAAACGCATCGTTGGAGAACAGGATCTGGTCGACGTCGGAATACGTAACCATGTTGTCGGGCCAATGAACCATGGGAGTGGTCACAAAGGTGAGCGTGCGCTCGCCAATGCACAGGGTGTCGCCGCTCTTGACCGGAGTCGCCTCGATGCCAAAATGCGCGCGGACCTCGTTGACGCCCGCCCCAGCGCTGGCATAGATCTGCGCATTCGGGGCGATCTTGTGAATCACCGGCAGGGAGCCGGAGTGATCCATCTCAACATGGTTGGTGATGACCACGTCGATCTTGGCGGGATCGACCACCTGGGAAATGCGCTGGACGAGCTCGTCCGCGAACGTTGCCTTGCACGTGTCGATGAGGGTGATCTTCTCATCCATGATGAGATAAGCGTTATACGTGATACCGCGTTCGGTGGTATAGCCGTGGAACAGTCGCTCGTTCCAGTCGATGCCGCCAACCCACCAGACCTTAGGGGAGATCTCGATTGCATTCAGCATGTTGAATCCTTTCTGCCATGTTTGCAGCCGCTGATTCGAGACAGCATTCTAGCATGTGCGCAAAAAGAGGGCGCGGCATGGGAACATAACCCCATGCCGCGCTCTAACAGCGGAGCGATTAGTCAAGGGGGCGGTTCTTTGGCTTGACGCCGCGGGGCTTATTCACCAAAGCCTCGGCACCATGCTCCCGATACTGGCGGCACCACGTCTTGACGGAGGACTCGCTCGGGATGCCATGCTTGATCATGACCTCGCGCACGGTCATGCCGTTCTCCAAGCGATCCTTCACGGCAGAAAGCTTGAGCTCATAGGGATACACCCGATGGCGCGAACCGGCGTTGAGCACTGCGGCCCTACCGCCAACCGCGTAGGCGCGCGCCCACTGACGTGCGGTCGCATCGGGTATCCCCAACTTCGAGGCAAGGGCGCGATGACCTGCACCCTCCGAAAGCGCGGCGACCGCCTGACGGCGTACCTTAGCACTGTACACTCGTCCTGTTTTTTGATCCACCACGGGGTTCACCTCTCGAGTCGCTCGTTTCTGTTACGTTGATCGGCATATCGGGTATATCGGATTCGTGCCAGTATAGATTGCCCTCATACGTAAGCCCACTTAAAAAACAGGTATATGTCGAAGCGCACAGAGAGAGCACATCTGTGAGTTTATGGACATATGTTACTTCCAAACGAACAGTCCGCAGACCTTCGCGGACGCCCCTCCCCACCTTCTATGCGGAACAGGATTCGCATTCCTCGACCTCGAGTGACTTGCTCCGCACGTAATAGATGGTCTTGACGCCCCGTCGCCAGGCCTCGAGGTACAAATTGAGCACCTGGCGCAGCGTGTAATCGTTCGTGATGTACAGGTTCATCGATTGGGCCTGGTCGATATGACGCTGGCGCACACCCGCCGCCCGCACACTCCACTGCTGATCGATATAGTGCGCCGGCTTGTAGTACCAATACGTGCGAGGCGAAAGGTCCGGGGCAACACGAGGCAGCATCGCGCCCTTCTTTTCTTCCAGGAAGAACTTCCGCATGATGGGATCGATGCCCGGGGTGGTGCCCGAAAGGATCGACGTCGAGCTGGTGGGGGCCACGGCAAGCAGATAGGCGTTGCGCACGCCGTGCTCGCGTACGCGCGCAGCGAGCTCGCGCCAGCGCCCAACGCCCAGACTCGGCTCTCCATCCAGGTACCCGCGCTTCTCGAAGTATGCACCGCTCTGCCAGTCGCTACCCTCAAAGACCCCGTTCGCGCCGCGCTCCTCCGCCAAACGCTCGCTCGCGCTGATCGCGTGGTAGTTGATGCGCTCGAACACCTCGTCCACAAAACGCAGATGCTCATCGCTCTCCCAGCTCACACCGCGTTTGGCGAGCATATGGTGGTACCCCGATACGCCCAAGCCGATCGAACGGTAGCGATGGTTGGTGAGCCGGGCGTAGGGAAGCGCGTAGAAGTTGAGGTCGATGACGTTGTCGAGCGCGCGCACGGCCGTCTCGATCACCCGCTCCATGACGGCGTCGTCCTCCACGGGCAGGCGTCCGAGCGAAAGGCTCGCGAGGTTGCAGACCACAAAGTCGCCCGGACGCGCGGTGGTCACCACCACCGTGTCGCCATCCTCCGTGACAACCTCGCGGGAAACCTCCTGGATTGCACTTGTGTTCTGCGCGATCTCGGTGCAGAGATTGGAGCAGTAGATGATGCCCTCATGCGGATTGGGGTTGGCCCGGTTGACCGCATCGCGCATAAACGCGAACGGGGTACCCGTCTCGACGGCACTCTTGAGGATGAGGCGAACCATATCCTTGATGAGAATGGTGCGTTTGGGGATGCGGGGGTCGGCGACGCAGTCACGGTACCGACGCTCCCACTCCTCGCCGTAGCTGTCCTCCAGCGCGTAGCCTTTCACCATCAAGATGTCGTGCGGGCACATGAGGTGCCAATCCTGATCAAGGCTCTCCTCCGCCATGCGCCAGAACAGGTCCGGATAGCATACGGCGGGGAAAACATCATGCGCTTTCATGCGGTCGTCGCCGTTGTTCGTGCGCAGGTTCAAGAACTCGGGCAGGTCGCGGTGCCAGGCGTCGAGGTAGACGGCCACGGCGCCCTGACGCATGCCGAGCTGGTCGACGGCAACGGCGGTGTCGTTGATCACGCGAATCCAGCGGATAACGCCGCCGGCAACACCCTCGAAGCCGCGGATGGATCCACCCGTGGCGCGGACCTTGCCAAGATACATGCCCATGCCGCCACCGTACTTGCTCACCTGGGCAAAGTTGTCGATGCTGCGGTAGATGCCCACCAGGCTGTCGGGCACGGTGTCGATAAAGCAGCTGGAGAGCTGGTGATCGGGCTTGCGGGCGTTGCTCATGGTAGGCGTGGCCATGGTGACCTCGAGCTTGCTGAGCATGTCGTAGAAACGGCGAACCCATTCGAGGCGCGTCTGGGAGTCCTCGTTCATGGCAAGGTGCAGGGCGATGCCAAGGAACATCTCCTGCGGGCTCTCGAGCGGCGTGTGGTCGTGGGCGTGGATCACGTAGCGCTGAATGAGCAAATCGAGGCCGGAGTAGGTGAACAGCTCATCGCGCGCGGGCTCGAGAAACGACGCGGCCCGATCGAGCTCAGCGACCGAATAGGCCGTGAGGATATACGCCCCATACAGGCCCTGGTCGGTGAGATGGCGGATGAGTTGGCCGAACGTGTCGATGCCGAGCGCGCGGCGCGTCGATATGAGCTCACGGCTGAACGCGAACCCGTGCAGGCGCGCCGCGATGAACTCCCAGCGAGGCGCCTCTTGGCTCGTGAGCTCAACCGCGCCACGGACCAAGGCGGCCATACGGTCCGACGCGGTGGCGTCCGCACCGATGAGGGCGCGGTAGCGCGCGGCAAGCATGGCAAGGTCGTAGACGGGGTCATCGAAGTCCCGCTGGATGCGGGAAAGGGCATCGTCCAATCCGGAGGCAAGGTCGGCGTCTCCCGCAGCGACCGCATTCGCCACATCGGAGCGGACGGAACGCCTCTCGGCACGCTCGTGACGGTACAGGATGTAGCTCTTCGCCACGTCGAAGTGTCCCCGCTCCATGAGGGCGCGTTCGACAAGGTCCTGAATCCCCTCGACGGTCGTGACCTGTTCACGCGCCATTGCCGACTCCACATGCGACAGCAGCGCCGCCAGCTCGTCGGCCGAAACCGCAGGGACAGAGGACGCGCCCGCCTTCCCCAGCGCGACCTCCTCGAAAGCACGACGCATCGCCTCGACGATCTTGCGGCCCTCGTAGGCCTCCATACGCCCATCGCGTTTTTTGATGACGTCCGCTGCGTGCACCATGGCATCTCCTTGCGTTCTCGGTGAAAACACTATATATAGACATCTGAGTGATACGTTCTATCAATATGTCGGGTATATAAGCATAGCCTAACTGTTTCTATTTTTGTATCGTATACTAAAACCACTAAGGATCATACGTGCGCCCAACGGGAAGGAAGGAATTCGCCATGACCATCGAAGATCGCCAGGCACTCGTTAAGAAACCGTTGTTCAACCCCAATGGCGACATCGATGTGCGCGACCGCCGCTTGATCGGCGGCAACACCACCAACCTCAACGACTTCAACAACATGAAGTACCCCTGGGTCTCAAGCTGGTACCGCCAGGCGATGAACAACTTTTGGATCCCCGAGGAAATCAACCTCACCCAGGACGTTAAAGATTACCCGCGCCTCTCCCCCGCCGAGCGCGCCGCCTATGACAAAATCCTGTCGTTCCTCGTGTTCCTCGACTCCCTGCAGTCGGCGAACCTTCCCAACATCGCCGAGTACATCACGGCCAACGAGGTGAATCTCTGCCTCTCGATCCAGGCGTTCCAGGAGAGCGTGCATTCGCAGAGCTATTCGTACATGCTCGACACCATCTGCGACCCCGCCAAGCGCAATGAGATTCTGTACCAATGGAAGACCGACGAGCACCTGCTCGCGCGCAACACGTTCATCGGCGACCTGTACAACGAGTTCCAAGAGCGCCGCGACGCGCGCACGTTCCTGCGCGTCCTCATGGCGAACTTCATCTTGGAGGGCGTGTATTTCTATTCCGGATTCATGTTCTTCTACAACCTCGCACGCATGGGCAAAATGCCCGGCAGCGCGCAGGAGATCCGCTACATCAACCGCGACGAGAACACGCACCTGTGGTTGTTCCGCAGCATCATCCTCGAGTTGCAAAAGGAGGAGCCGCAGCTGTTTTCCGATGAGAACGTGGCGATGCTGAGAGAAATGCTCGAGGAGGGCGTGCACCAGGAAATCGCCTGGGGCCGTTACGTACTGGGCGATGCGATTCCCGGGCTCACGGGCGATATGGTCGAGGGCTACATCAAGTACCTCGGCAACCTGCGCTGGAGCTCGCTGGGATTTGGCCAGCTGTATGAGGGCTATCGCTCCGAGCCCGAGGACATGGCGTGGGTGAGCCAGTACTCCAACGCGAACATGGTAAAGACCGACTTCTTCGAGGCGAAGTCCACCGCATATGCCAAGAGCACCGCGCTGGTGGACGACCTGTAGAGAGATGTGCAAAAAGGGGCTATCCCCATTTGCGTATCGTGCAAAGAGGGCGATGGGAGATGTCCCGCCGCCCTCTTTGCGCTCGCAGCACTCAGTGCCGTGTGTCTGCCGAGATTAACTACTCGTCGAACGACTCCCATTCGTCGGCATCTTTGCCACGGCCGACCTTGAAGGCCGCCGCGAGGGCACCCAGGCCCATCAGCGCAAAGGACGCAAACGACATCGAGTCGCCCATCTGGGGCAGCGTACCGCCGGGGTTCTTCTTCGAGACCGTGCCCTTACCGTTTGAGGTCCCGTTGCCCGTGCCCGTGCCGGCGATGCCGCTACCGTCGTTACCGCCATCGGTGCTACCAGATCCCGCAGGCTTCCAGTCGGGATCGGTCAGAGTGGAGGCGAGCTCAAGCTTACGGTCGGTCAGCACGCTCTCGTCGTGCGTGAGCGAATACAGCGCGCCATGGGCGAGTTCGGCGAGCTGCGGGATGTTCGGGATCATGTCGGCGGGATTATCGCCCAGGAAGCCTAGGACCGATCCTACATTCGAAGCAACGATACCGATCAGGGTAATGGGGCCGCTGCCCTGGTCTTTCACGCACAGGTCGCCAAGCTTGAACTTCACCTTCTTGAGCAAGGTGGTGAGTGCCTTCAAGTTCTCCTCATTGTTGATGGCACCGCGCAAATAGCTGATGAGCGATCCGTCCGCTGTCGGATTCCCCTCGGAATCGGAACCCGCCAGCCGCATGTTCGCAGTCGCTGCCTCGACCCAGCTGGGACACGTCTCGTCACCGTAGAGATGATCGCCATAGGCGAACTTGATGAGGTCGAACAGGGTCTTGCCGTCATCCGAAACCTGCTCGTTGACCAGCACCTCAATCAAAGAACGCAGGAGGTTCAAGGTATCGCCCCTGCCCTCTTGCAAGAGCTGCGCATCGATATTGGCATACAGCGTTGCCATGAACTTCGCAAACGAGGTAGCGTCGATGTAGTACGACCAGTATCCCGCAGCGGCCATGGGAACCGAAGCAGCAACGCCTTCGATTTCGGCGGCCAACGACGGGTCGGGAGACAGCGCGAGCACCTGCGCGGAACTCGTAACCCCATCCAGCTGCTCGAGAATGATTCGCTGTTGGGCCGCGTCCGACCAGATGCCGAGCGTTCCGTAGCTCTTGAGAAGGAAGCTCAAGTCTCCGAGCACGACGGCAAGCGCCTCGTCCTGGGACTGCGGCAGCATGGTGAGCAGCATGTTGAACAGCGCCGGGTCAAGGCCGTCGGCGGTGCCATCGCCCACATTCAGGCCGCCCAGCAGCCCGGCCAGCGCGGGCTTGACGCCCCCGTTCGCAACCATATCGTCGATCGCCGGCGACACCAGGGCATCGGCGATCATGGTCTTGACCACGTCGACGGTAAGGAGACGTTCCTCGCCATACGCCGTGATATCGGCGATCTTCGTAGTAGCTTTGGTGTCGAAATCGACGTAATCCACCGAACCGAGCGGATGGTTCTCGACGGCAAGGGTCGCCTCGACATTCGCCGTCCCCTCCTCGCGCTTCCAAGAGAGCGTGGCGAAGCGGATGTCACTCGGATAGGTAACGGTCGCGCAGGTCTCGATATCGTAGAGGGTGTTGCCCGCCTCGGTGGTGATACTCGCGATGTCGTTGGCGTGCATGTGGCCGGTAAAGACCGCCGAGACTCCCGCATCGGCGTAACGGCGCTGGCAATCCTCGTAGTTATCGACCAGGTACTCGCCCATGAGCTCGGGCTCCATGGAGAAGTGCGGGATCACACCGTGGTGCTGGGTCACGAACACGATATCCCCGGCCGCGCGGGCCTGCTTGGCCTGGCTCTCCACCCACGCGAGCAGCTTCTCCCCCACCACACCAGACGTGACGTGCTCATCGCGGCCGAGCCCATTCTGGTCGGCGGAATACTTGCCGGAGTCGACCACGATGAGCGTGACGCCCTTGGCGGGGCGCACCACGTAGGAGAGGCTGCCGCCCTGACTGCCGCCCTCATCGAACTTCGCGATCGCGTCGTCGTAGCCGCAATCGGCGTACAGCTCCTTGAACGCGAGCGGGTCGACGAGGTCGGTGTGCTCCGCCTTGCCGCTCGAGAAATCACGGCCGTTGTCGTCGTTATTGATGTCATGGTTGCCGTTGATCACGCAGAACATGGCCTGCTTGCCGGCATTCGCCAGCTGCTTCTTGGCCGCCGCGAGCTTCTCGTGCATGCCCTGATGGCAGACGAGCTCGCCGTCCTTCGTGAGGTCGCCGGAAAGGATCACCAGATCGGGCTGATACGCCACGATCTCGGCGAGGGCCTTATCAACGATGGCGCCTGACTCGCGAAACATCTTGCGGTCGGAGTTCTCGGCGATAGTGAAGTCACCGCAATCCGCGTACAGCTTCTGGGAGAAGTAGTGCACGTCGGAAAGGTGCACGATCTTGATCTGGTTGGGGTAATCCGTGCCAGCCTCGATCGTCTCGGCCGCTGCCTCATACGGATCGGCGGACATCGCGACAGCCGTGGCACCCGCCCCGACCACCGAGAACCGAACGAAATTCCTGCGACTGATTTCCTTTTCCAGCATGCATCGACTCCCATCGACGAAAACGGCAACAAAAGGGCCGCCATGGCGACCACCGCGTTCAGTATGGGAGACATCTGTTAGCTAGCTGCATGCCGTGCCGTCAGCTCAAGGCAAGGTTACGGTAAAGAATGTCAGGTTTTATCCAGGAACGTAAGGCTTTTATTCACGGCGGGTGACCTCGGGCGAGACCTCAAATGAGTGCCTGTCCCCATATTGAGGCAAGGCGGGCGCACCGCTGGATGCGCCCGCCTCTCACCAATCACACCGTGGATGCATTGCCACGCGTGTCGCCCGAGCTACCTGCCCTGGGTGCGGTTGTGCTCGTAGATCTCCACAAGCTTTTGCTGCACGTCGTAGGGCACCTGCTCGTAGCCGGCGGGCTCCATGGTGAAGTCACCGGTGCCGCGCGTGAGCGAGCGCAGACGCGTGGCGTAATCGACGAGCTCCGCATACGGCACGGTCGCGGTGACCACAGTCTCGCCGCGGTCGCTGGAATCCATGCCGGTCACGCGACCGCGGCTGGCGGAAACATCGCCCATGACCGCACCGGCGTAGCTCTCGGGGATCGTCACCTTGATGTTCTCCATGGGCTCGAGCACCACGGGATCGGCATCCTCGCACGCCTTCTTGAGGCCGATGCGCGCGGCGGTGCGGAACGCCATCTCGTTGGAGTCGACCGGGTGGTAGGAACCGTCGTAGCAGGCGACGCGGATGCCGGTGAGCGGATAGCCCGCGATCACACCGTCCTTCATGGTCTCCTGGACGCCCTTGTCCACCGCGGGGATGAGCGCGCGCGGGATGCGACCGCCCACGACCTCGTCCACGAACTCGTACTCGGTGCCGTCGAGCAGCGGCTCCACGCGCAGGTAGCAGTCGCCGAACTGCCCGGCGCCGCCGGTCTGCTTCTTGTGGCGGCCCTGGGCGCTCGCCACACGGCGGATGGTCTCGCGGTACGGGATACGCAGCGGAACGATGTGCGCGGCGACCTTGGTGCGGTCCTCCAAGCGGTTGAGCAGGACGCTCACCTGAGCCTCGCCCACCGCGGAGATAATCGTCTGGGCGGTCTCCTCATCGCGGTCGATGCTCATGGTCGGGTCGGCCTCGCACGCCTTCTCGATGAATGTGAAGAGCTTGTCCTCGTCGGAGCGGTTCTCCGCCTCGATGGCGATGCGGTACTGGGAGTTGGGGAACGCGAACGCCGCCGCCTCGACCTTACCGGTCACGGACAGGGTGTCGCCCGTCTCAGCGCTCAGCTTGGGCACCACGATGATGTCGCCCGCGTAGGCGTGGCCGACCTCGGTCATCTCGCGGCCGCACATCACGTAGAGGTGCGTGAGGCGCTCGCCCTTGCGGGTGCGGGCATTGACGAGCTCCATGCCGGGCTCGATGGTGCCGGTGAGCACCTTGAGGAAGGACAGGCGGCCCTGCTGGGGATCGTTCAGGGTCTTGAAGTCGAAGACGACGGGGCGCTCATCCTCGCTGGAAATCTTGAGGGTGTCGCCGTCGATGAGCGGCATCTCGCCGTAATCGGTGGGCGCGGGGAAGTAGGTCGCGATATCGTCCATGAGGGAGTTGACGCCCTGCTCCTTGATGCAGGAGCCGGCGAACACGGGGACGAACAGGCGCTTGGCGATCGCCTTGGCGAGCAGGCCCTCGACCTCGTCCTGAGTGAGGGACTCGCCCTCGAGGTACTTCTCCATGAGGTCGTCGTCGGCCTCCGCCACGAGCTCGCACAGGGTCTCGTGGGCGGCCTCGGCGCTGTCGCGGAGCTCCTCGGGAATCTCCGATTCGGTCTGCTTGGTGCCATCGCAATGGCGGGCCTTCATGCGCACAAGGTCGATGATGCCGTTGAAGTCATCGCCCGTGCCCCACGGGAGCGTGACGGCGCCCAGGCGCGTGCCAAAGCGCTCGCGGAGCATCTCGAGGCACATGTCGAAATCGGCGTTCTCCTTGTCCACGCGGTTCACGAACACGGCGCGCGCGAGGCGCAGATCCTCGGCCGCGTACCAGAGTTTGACGGTGGTGGGCTGCGGGCCCTCGGCGGCGTCGACCACGAACAGGGCCGTCTCGCACACGCTCATCGCCGCATAGGCGTCGCCGATGAAGTCGGGGTAGCACGGGGCGTCGAGCACGTTGATGCGGGCGTTCTTCCAGTCGATCGGCGCGATGGAGGTCGAGATTGAGAACTCGCGCTTGACCTCCTCGGCATCGTAATCGAGCGTGGGCTTGGTGCCGCCGTGACCGCCCAGACGAGCGGTCTTGCCGGAAAGGTGAAGCATGGCCTCCGCGAGCGAGGTCTTGCCCACCCCGCCTTGGCCTACGAGCACCACGTTCCTCACATTGCCAGTCTTGGGCGCACCCATGGGACACCTCCCTTTCCCAGCGCGCTGCGAGCGCGCCGAAAATGCGTGCGAGGTGCCCTGTGCATCCCCGCACGACAGCCGTATGGCATGAGCCTACCCAGTTTTACACGCGGATATATTGGCCTTTCGACCAGCGTGCACTCAGGCACGGTAAAGGGCTTGACGCGCGATACAAGCTATCGAGAAGCGGTACGGGTGCAAACAGGCCAAGCGCCGGGTAAAACAGATCGCATTCTGAGAGAGCCTGCAGCTACCCCTGCATCAGCGAACGGCGCACCGATGCGAGGACATCGAAACTGTTGGGAGCCACATCAAACGTGGACAGGAAGTGCACGAGCGCAGTGGCTGCGTTGAAGATACCGGCGTCAACCAGGCCTATCGCCGCCATCGCCGCCTGATCCCGCAGCTGGCTGACCGGCGCCACCGGTACGCCCTCGGCGCGGAGCAGGGCCACCGCCTCGTCGCGCGCCGGAGGACGGCCCAGGTGCGCCTCTTGCATGAGCTCGCGCATCTCCGCCTGCGTCTCGCCATAGAAGAACGAGTCGCGCGCCACCATAGCATAGCAGGCAAGGCCGAGCGACGGATCGCCACCCTGCCAGAAGAGGAAGCCCAAGCGGTAGTAACCGCAGGCGATATCGTTGGGATCCACCGCGACGCGCATGCCGTCGAGGATGACGCGGGCCGCATCGGAGTCACGGCCGGCCTCGCGATACGACAGCGCAAGCGTGTGGTATGAGGCGAACGACGTGGGCGCCAACCGGACAAGTTCCTCGCCCAAACGAATCGCGTCCTCGTTGTTTCCCTGGTCACGGTATAGGCGGCATAGCAGGGAGCGCGCGTCGAACGCGGTATCGGGAATCTTGCGATACGTCGTCGAAGGATCCTCGTCGAACAGCCCAACTGCGATGCGTGCAATCATGTTCGAGCAGTACAACGGGCGCGCATCGCTCTCTTGCAGTACGTCCGCGGCATCGTAAGCGGCGATGATGTCGGAGACCTCCGCGGTCGCCGATGCCGCGGCGGCATCGCCTTGCGCAGCCTGCTCGTGCACCCTGTCGCAAAGCTCGCGGTACCTGTCGCGCAGGGGATCGTCGCCCACGTCGAAGATATCGAGCTCGGCGACGGTCTTGGCGCGCAGCGGGCCGACCAGGTGCGCAGGGAGCGAACGCCTGTCGTTCGCCATCTTGATATCGCGGTTGGGCAGGCCGGCATCGATGCGCTCGACCGGCACAAGCGAGCCGTCCACGTCCCGCTCCATGTTGATGGCGCGAAGCGAGAGCATCTTGATGAGCTCCTCGACGGACAGCGACGCCTCGAGGATCGCACCCGTCTGGATTGCCGGCACCGTCTCCATGGTGAACAACTGGCGGCTGAATTCGGCCGAGCACACCACCGCTCCGTCGATGTCGCGCTCGTGCGTCGTCACCACCGCGCGAATGACGCCGACGCTGGATCCGAAGGCGATGGCGGCGAGCGCCATGCTCAGGCGGAGCAGGTAGGCCACCTGCATGTCATCGCACGTCAGCGCAGTGCCAGACGCCGGAAAGGCACTCGCTACGGGAACCGTGACATCGATGGAGAACACGCCCGCCGACGCATCGCAGCCGAACAGGTAGTCGAAGCCAAACGGCGCGCGCAGCCCCTCCGCCGCCGCGGCGAAACGAGTGCGCACGTCCCACTCTCCGCCGCGCGCGGCATCTGTACCAAGCAGGCTGCTGTAGTCACTCTTGCGGTCGCTCGCGCGGATCGCGGTGCGGGCCACCTCGGCAAAGGAGCTCAGGGACTGGAGGGCCGCCCGCTCGCACTCATGCTCGCTGATGGCCCCCACCATGGGCGAGGATTCCTCACCCAGATAATGCTCCATGAACACAAGGCGATTGAGCGCACCCTCCACCGCCTGGAGGGTGTCCACCTGCTGTGGGGTCAGCTCGCGCTTGTCGCAGCCCGTCCAAAACAGGCCTGTCGAGCCGAGCCGGCGCAGGTCGATGTCGTGCGCGGCGGCGATTGGGCGCACGCCCTCGGCACCGGCATCCATCAACGTGCGGGAAGCGAAGCGCTCGAAATCACTCGCGCCCTCGCGCCTGCCGCGATACACGATCTCATCGAGCGCATCGGGATACGCGGAGCCGATCATGCCGTCGAGGATGTCGCCAACGGTCAAGAACGAGCTGGCGTCGCCCCGCTCCTTTGACAACACGTGGTACAGCACAAAGCACGCGGCGCCCATCTCATCGATGTCGTATGCCCCCTTGCCATATGCGCCCATATCGTTCATCGATGTGGCAACCGTGAGCTTATAGTCCTGAGGGCGCTGGGTGAATCGTACGACCTTGACCGGCCTACCCTCGGGGCGAACGTAGAAGAACACGTCGCCCTCGTCGTCCTTGGACATCCCCGCATCGGCGTCGCGCGAGGGGCGCTCGGATAGAGGCTCGTCGCATTCGTAGACAGCGCCCCCGAGGGCAAGCCAGGCGTGGATTTTGACTTTACGTGATGCCACCGGCTCGACTAGGTAGCCCATGCTCTTCTCGGGCTGGGGCCTGATCGATTCGACGATCATGAACACGCGGCCCCGCTCTTGCCCGGGGAGCTCCCTGAGCTGCGTGGTCTTGGCAAACAGGGGAAGTTTGAACAGCTTATCCGACATGGCGACCGCTCCCATTCTCCCGCACGATCGGGCGGGTGTAACTGCTCACTCCATCCTATCAAAGCATGCGGTGCCTGCCCGTCACTCCCGCGAGCGGAAGCGCGCGCCGTCCGGGAGATCCTAGGCGTCGTCTATTCGCCCACGCGAGTCAGGAAAGCACGGGTACGCTCCTCGCGGGGGGCGTCGATCACCTGCTCGGCGGGGCCCTCCTCCACAATCACGCCGCCGTCCATGAACACCACGCGGTCGGCGACCTCACGCGCAAAGTTCATCTCGTGTGTCACCACAACCATGGTCATCTGCTCGGCGGCAAGGCCCTTGATCACGCGCAGGACCTCAGCGGTGAGTTCGGGGTCGAGCGCGCTTGTGGGCTCATCGAAGTAGAGGATCTCGGGGTTCATGGCCAGTGCGCGGGCGATGCTCACGCGTTGCTGCTGGCCACCGGAGAGCTGGCAGGGGACCTTGTCCTCACACCCTTCGAGCCCCATCTTGGCAATGAGCTCCCGGGCGCGCTGCTCTACCTCCCCCGCCGGGCGCTTCTGCACGCGCAACGGGGCATCGGTGATGTTACGCATCACCGTGAAGTGCGGGAAAAGGTTGTAGTTTTGAAACACCAGGCCGAATCTGCCGCGCGCCTGCTTGAGCGCCTCCCCCTTGGCGTAGACCGACCTACCGGAGGCGCCTTCCGTCGCAACGGCAAGATCACCATAGGACAGGGCGCCGCCATCGAGCGTCTCGAGCAGCGTCATGCAGCGCAGCAACGTGGACTTGCCGCCGCCGGATGGGCCGATAATGGCAACGGCCTCGCCGCGCTCAACCTCGAGCGAGATGCCGCGCAGCACCTCGGTACCCCCGAATGCCTTGCGAGCGTCTTTCATAGATACGACAGGCATATGAACCCCTTTGAAATTGCCGAGGGCGGATGCAGCGCACGGACCTTAGACGATGCGCGCGTCAAAGCTAGTCGTGGTAGTAGGAGAGCATCTTCTCGATGCGGCCCAACACCAATTCGACAGCGAAATTGAAGACCCAGTAGATCGCGGCGGCGATTGCGAAGGGCACCATACTCACCTGCGAGGCAACAAGGGCCTTGGCGGTGGAGAACATCTCGCCCACGCCAATGGCAAATGCCAGGGACGTGTCCTTCACCAGCGTGATGACCTCGTTGCCAATCGCCGGCATGATGCGCTTGACCACCTGTGGCAGCACGATGTAGAGGAAGGTCTGCGCCTTGGAATACCCCAAGACCTCGGCGGCCTCATATTGGCCGCGGGGGATGGATTGCAGGCCGCTGCGATAAATCTCGGCGAAATACGCGGCATAGTTGATGATGAACGCGACGATGGCCGCCTGCCACTTGGAGTCTGTGGTGAGCTGAATGCCGAACACGTAATACGGCATGAAGTAAATGGCGAACATCTGCAGCATGAGCGGCGTGCCACGCATAACCGAAATATAGGCGCGCGTGATCCCGCGCACGACCTTGAAGCGGCTCACGCGCAACAACGCCACCGGAACGCCAAGCGGAAGCGCACCGATGAGCGTAAACGCGAAGATCTGCAAGCTGGTGAGAAAGCCCTCTCCCAGCATTTGAACCATAGTCGTGATTTCCAAGATATCTCCCGGTCTGTTTCTACCGCCTGAACGACTCTACCATGCAAACGCCCTCCGCAGCAGGCAATCGCGCCTCCAACCACGCGAACGGCTTTTCCAGGTGCCTCAGATCGGCGCGAACGCAAAGGCGCGGTGTGCGGATACGGCCCAAGCAACGCGCAAGGCTTTTCCAGGTGCCCCAGATCCGGCCGAACCCAAAGGCGCGGTGTACGGTGGTACATAAGCCTTTGGGTTCGGCCGGAGGTGGGGTGCTTGGGGAGGCCGACTATTTGAGCTGCCAGTTGTCCATGCTCAGCCCCTGATCAGCGTACTTGGCCGCGATCGTCTCGACTGTACCGTCCTCGTACAGCGCCTTTAGCGCCTCAGTCACGGCCTTCGCGGTCTTGGTGTCGCCCTTCTTGAAGCCGACGGCGTAGTTCTCCTCGGAGAGGCACTCGTCGAGCATGACATAGGCATCGGGCTTGGCGGCCATCTGATACCGCGCGATGGAGAGGTCGCAGGCGACGGCGTCGACGGCGCCGGACTCGAGCTGCATGAACGCCGTGTTGTACTCGCCGATGGTATCGAGCGAGGCGAAGGTGGCGGCGAGGTCGGCGGCATCGCCCTCGAGCACATCCTCGGCGGCGGAGTCAACCTGGGTCACGACGGTCTTACCGGCGAGGTCTTCCTGCGAAGCGATGCCGCTGTCGGCGCGAACCACGATGACCTGTGCGTTGAGCATGTAGGGATCGGAGAAGGTGTAGTCCTTCTCACGGCCCTCCATGGTGAACCCGTTCCAGATGCAGTTGATGGCACCGGAGTCGAGCAACGTGTCCTTGGCGTCCCAGTCGATGGGCTCGAGCTTGATCTCCCAGCCCTCCTTCTCGGCGACCGCCTGGGCAAGATCGAGGTCGAAGCCGGTGTACTCGCCATCATCACCCACATAGCCATAGGGCGGGTAGGACTGGTCGAAGCCCACAATCAGCTTGCCCGTGGCCGCAGCGGAGGTATCCGCCGCTGCCTTGGTGGCAGAGCCGGCGCTAGAGCCCTCGTTGGTGGCGGCCGGCGTGCCACCGCAGCCGGCAAGCAGCGTGAGCGAGAGGGCAGCAGAGGCGACGCCCGCCACAAGAGAGCGACGCGTCATGGAGCGGGCGGCGGTCACGGAGAGGGTCTTCTGGTCCTTATTCATACTGTGTCCTTTCCCCTGTATGCACTTTACTTAACTAAAGTGTGATGGTCAACGGTTGGAAGAATAACACTTTAGTTTGACGAAGCGCAAGGAACACCATCGAGATTGCCGCTCTGTTACGGGGCCACCTCATGAGATGTGTACAATGGGGCCTGGCCTCAATGTACCAACTTCTTTGGCGAATGGATTGCCCATGGCGAAGCAGAACAAACCGGCATCCGCGGATCGCAAGGCACCCTGCCCGATCATGCGCCAATGCGGCGGATGCGAATGGCTGGGGCTCCCCTACCGCAAGCAGCTCGCCCGCAAGCAGCTCGCCATGTCCGACCTGTATCGGCCTCTCATCGAGCGCTTTGGATGGCGTGTCGATGTCGACCCCGTACTCGGCATAGGACCCTCGCGCGAGACGGGGCCCGTCACCGTGGCGGATGCACCACTCCCGGCACCGCGGTCGTTTCGCCACAAAGCGGCCACGCCCTTCGCCCCCGGCGCATGTGGCGAAGTACGCAGCGGTTTCTTCGCCCGGGGAACGCACGATATCGTCCCCTGCCCCGCCTGCGCCGTTGAAGCGCCCGGGGCGCGTGAACTCCTGGGCGACGTCGCGCGTTTCGCAACCGAACTCAACATCCCCGCTTACGACGAGGACCTCCGCCGCGGCCAGCTTCGTTACGCCGTGCTCCGTTGCGGATGGCGCACGAAGGAGGCGATGCTCACCCTTGTCACTCGCACGCGCGAGGTGCCGCACCTCGAGGAGCTTGTCGAACTCGTCTCCCAAGCCCATCCCAAACTGGTGACGATCGCCCAAAACGTCAATCCACGCGTTACCAACGCGATCCTGGGTGGCGAAACGCGCATCCTACACGGCGAGCCCCGCATGCGCGACGAGCTGCTTGACTGCACATTCGAGATCTCCCCCGTCTCCTTTTACCAAGTCAATCCGCAGCAGACAGAAGTGCTCTACCTACAGGCAATCGAGGGCATGGACCTGCAAGACGGCACCGTGGTCCTCGACGCGTACTGCGGCAGCGGCACCATCGGCATCGCCGCGGCCGCTCACGCCCGCAAACAGGGCGTTCGCATACGCCTCGTGGGCGTGGAGCGCAATGTGGAGGGGGTGCGCGACGCCGTGCGGAACGCACAGATCAACGGCCTGGCGGACACGGCGGAATTCATCGCCCGCGACGCGACCGAGTACATGAGAGAGGCCGCCGACGCGCACATGCACGTGGATGTGGTCGTTATGGATCCTCCGCGGGCGGGGTCGACGCCGGAATTCATCGAAGCCGCAGCGGCGCTCGCCCCGCGGCGCATCGTCTACATCAGCTGTAACCCGGTAACGCATGTGCGCGACCTCGCGGTTCTCGGCGAGAACGGTTACCGCGTTGAACGCCTCACGCCCGTGGACCTCTTCCCCCACACAAGCCATACGGAGATGGTTGCGACCCTCACGCGAGCGCACATCTAAACGGCACCGCTCTCCGTCAGGTCATCCTCGTCAATCGCGTTCATCCAAGCGATGTACGTACTCGGATAATGGCTGTAGAGCATGCGGACCGGATCGACGCGCGCGGCGACGGACGCAAAGACCGCACATGCACCGCGTGGGGTCACCAGCTCCTCAACCGACCCGATACCCTGCGCGACGTCGGTCAGCACCGCATCGACCACGTGTTTGTCGGACGGGTCGGCGCCGCACGCCACTCCAACCGATTGCTCATACAAGCGCTCCATCGCGGTGCGGAGCTCATCGAATCCCTCTGCATCAACCGCGGGGAGTGCCTTGTCGATGCCGTAGCGCTCGTATCCCCATGTACGCAACGGCAGGTAGGGCATGATGTCGGAAGGATTCGCGATGTTGAAGATATTGGCGTATCGCGCATCGTGCGCCTGGGCGTTGAGCGTGGTGGCGGGAGAAGCGAACGTGTAGGCGTACACCCGGTCAATGCCGGCGAGGGAATCGGCGCCCGCAACAGATGAGGTGACGGTCCCGGCCCGGCAGTCGTCGATTTCCGCGGCGGCGAGGTTCGCGATTGCACCGCCCCTGCTGTGGCCCACCAACAGCACCGAAACCTCCGCGCCATCGCCAGCGGACTCATCCGCCCATGCAGCCACCTCACCGCAGATCTCCCGCGCGGCACGGCAATATCCGCCGTGGTCGCTCGTCTCGTCCGTTGCGAGATCGAGGTTGCTCAGCCATTCGGACCCGTAGCTTCCCCGTATGCTCACCAGGATCACATCGCGGGGCGAGCCCTCTTGGCCGTCACCGCCCGATAATGCCAGACGTTTGCGGGCGATCGTGTACGCCACGCCGTCGGCATCGTCCGTCACCAGATTGAGGACCTCGTCCAGCACCTCGCTGCGAAACCGATACGAATCGGTGCACACCTCGTCAAAGCCGAGTTGCGCCAGAGCCTCTTCCATATACGCGGGCTGGTTGCTCCCCGACTGGTAATAACCAGACTCGGAATACGCCAGGGCCGCCAAAACGGAACTCGCCCGCGCGAGCTCATGGTTGTACACATGTTCGTCTCCGGTGAACCACGAATCATCCCACGTCACGCTTGTGGACGCCTCCCCGCTGCCGGGAGCATCGAGGCTCGTGTAGGTGAGCTCGGCGCTAAAACGCGCGGGCAGCGGAGCCTCTTCGCCATACGCCGCGGGCAGAGCGGAAGAAGCCGTCACGTTCGCACGCGTAGACTCCTGGACGCGGCGCGTATACAGACGAGCGGAAGCGGTGAGCGTCCCTGCGATCAGCAGCAAGAGGCACGCCAGCGGAACGCGGCGCAGCACCGCGCGCACTCTGCCCGATCGTCTTGCCATGAGCCGCCTCCCTCGCATCGGGCTTCAGAATATCAGGCGCGCTCGCTCGGCGTGTGACGAAAACCTTACATTTTGGTGGGGGTTTCTTAAGAAGCTATGATTGCTCTCCCAGCACCTGAGACAGATCGCATACACCCGAGGCGGCAAGTTCGCGCAGGAACGGCTCGCGACCGCGGTTCATGATGAGCTCCTCGGGGAAATGGATCTCCTCGAGCATGCGCTCGACCGCGGAGAACCGCCCAATCTGCGGGGCGATGTGCGCGTCGCTCGACACGGCGATACCCACGCCCATCTCGGCGCAACGCTCGGCGATCTTGCGGCACACGCCCTCGTGCTTGCTACCGCCCTCCAGCGAGTGCTCGTTGACCTCGATGAGCTTATGGTGCTCCTTGGCGCAGGCGAGCACCGTGTCGAGGTCGTACGGCAGGCCCGAACGGCCCGTGTGGCCGAGGATGAAGACACGCGGTTGTTCAAGCACGGCGACGTACATGTCGGTGATGTCGGAGATCGAGCAGCCCTTGGCAAAATCCGTGTTGTGGACGCTCGCGATGACGTAATCCGCCGATTCGGTCACGCGCTCGAACAGCGAGCGCTCGCTTGCATACGTGCCGCCGGTGATGCTCTCGCGGCAGGGGATATCCTGGCCGAACAGCGACCCGTCGAGCCCTTCGATGTCCGCCTCGCAGCCGTGCAAGACGGTGACGCCCTCCCAGGTTCGCGGCCAAATCACCGTGTTGAGGAAGAACTGGAAGTTGCGAATATGCTGCTCGGGGTAGAGCATGCTGCTCAAGTGGTCGGTCGATCCCAAGATCTCGAGGCCGGCGGCAGAGGCCGCCCGCACGTTCTCCTGGATGGTCGAATACGCGTGGCGCGAGTAGAGCGTGTGCGTGTGGACGTCTCCCAAGATACGGTATGCCATGGTGCCTGCCTTCCTCGATTGCGGACTCCGTACATGATACCCGCACGGAAAGCACCCGTGCATCTGGGGCACGGACGCATGGCAGATGGCGACGAACGAGCAGCGCGACGCAATGCCCGGAGGAGCCCGGTTCTAGCGATACGAATCCATGAGCGCTTGCCAAGCGGGCAGCGAGCGCTCGATGGTCTCGTAGCTCACGCAGTAGCCCACGCGCACCCAACCCGGGGTGCCAAAGCTATCGGACGGCACGGGCAGCAGCTCGAACTGGCGGGCGCGCTCGCAAAACGCCTCGGCATCCGGCTCAAGCGCACGAACCCACAGGTAGAAGGCACCCTGCGGCTCGACCATTGAGTACCCCATCTCCCCCAGGGAATGCATGAGCGCGCGGCGGTTACGGTCGTAGGCCTCGACATCACAGGGCTCGTCAACGCAGTCGATCACCACGCGCTGGAACAGCGACGGCGCACACACGAACCCCAGAGCGCGAGCGGAGCCCGCCACCGCCGCCATGACGCGGGCGCTCTCATGACAGCTGGGGGGCACGAGCACCCAGCCCACGCGCTCGCCCGGCAGCGACAGCGACTTGGAGTAGGAATAGCACACCACCGTATGCTCGTAGATGGACGGAACCCACGGGACCTCCGCACCGTACGTGATCTCGCGATAGGGCTCATCCGAGATGATGAAGATGGGGGCCTCTCGGTCGCGATTCACCTCGAGCAGGCAGTTTGCAAGGCGCTCCAGCACATCGCGGGAGTAGACCGCGCCCGTGGGATTGTTGGGCGAGTTCACGATGATGGCCGCCGTGCGCGGGGTGATGGCACGCATGATGCTACCCACCGAGAGCTGGAACGTGTAGGGCTTCGCCGGTGCCTCCACACACGTGCAACCGCACGACTCGATCCACACCTTGTACTCGGGGAAATACGGGGACACCACGACGACCTCGTCACCGGGGTTGGTGAGGGCATGCAGCGTGCAGGAGATGGAGGCGGCGGCGCCCACGGTCATGAACACATCGGAGGCCTCATACGCCGTATCGAACCGACGATTGAGCGACGCCGCCACCGCGGCACGCGCAGCGGGCAGGCCGGGCGCGGGCGTGTAGCCGTGCAGCTCCTCGGGGCTCAGCTCGGCAAGCGAGCGTTCAATGGAAGCGCGCACGGCATCGGGCGCGGGGATGCTCGGGTTGCCAAGGCTGAAGTCGAACACGTTCTCGGGACCAATCTGGGCCTTGCGCTCGCATCCGTACGCGAAGATCTCGCGAATCTTCGAACTTGCCGCGCCGTATGCGTACATGGTCTCGTTCAACATAGCAGCCCCGTTTCCGTGCGGTTGGTTTTGCCCCATGATACCCACGACGGCGAAGCAATCTGACACGTTGCTTCGAATTAACTGAAATTTGCGAGAGAGATGCACAGCATGGCGGCCTAGGTGTTAAGTGCCAAAACGTTGCTTACACCAAGGTGGTAACAATTGGACGCATTTTACGCATTCTCGTCCGCTATGAAGCAGACGAATATCGAAATAGCAACCGAATTGAAAAAGCGGGCCTTCGCCAAGGAAGACCCGCTCTGGGATGGGCAGCGCATTATGGAAAACTACCCAGATATGCGATGGTTCGAATCCGCTTTACTTCAGATCGGGCCAGAAGTCCTTGTTGGCCTCGATCATGTCGTCGAGGACCTCCTTGGCCACCGTCATGGACGGCACCGTCTTGTTGAGCGTGAAGGCCTGGAGCGCCTTCTCGTAGGAGCCCTCGATGCAGGCCTCGACCACGAGCTTCTCGGAGTTGAGCTGCTGCATCATGAGACCCTGCTGGAACAGCGGAATGTTGTCGCGGGAAATGACCTCGGGGCCGTTCTTGCCGATATAGGCGGGCAGCTCGACCATAGCGTCATAGGGCATGTTGGGAATGGCGCCCTTGTTCTGGCAGATCACCAGGAAGCGGGCCTTGGTGTCGTTCTTCAACGCGACGGCCAGATCGGCAATCCAGTCACCGTGGCTGCCGGCGTAGAAGGTGCTCTCGTCGATCTCACCCGTCTTCTCGTACCGGTCGATACCGGCGAACAGATTGGCCTCGCGGGTCTCCTCCACCTCGTTGGCGCGGGTGCGCTCGGGGTTGGAGTGCTCCACAAACTCCTTCTGCTGCAGGTAGTAGTTGAGATAGGTGTTGGGCAGGTACTCCGGGAAGAGCTCCATGATCTCGTAGACGCCCTTCCACACGTAGTACCAGGAACCCTTCGTATGACGATTCTGCCTACTCTCGTCCTCGTTGTCGGTGTTGGACTTCATAAGCGAGCTCATGCCCTTGAGGTAGCTGCTCGGCAGCAGGATCTCATGCTCCTTGATGTAGGCGCGCAGCTGCGGGAGCACCTCCTCGCCCTTGTGGCGGATGCTGGTGAACCAGCCGAAGTGGTTGAGGCCGAAGTAGTCGTACTCAACGTCCTTCTTGTTGATTTCGAGCGCGGCGCACACGAGGTCGATGATGGCGATGGGCATGTCGCAGATGTTGATGATGCGGGCATTGGGGCGCATCTTGCGGCAGGCTTCGGACACGATTGCCGCCGGATTGGAGTAGTTCAAGATCCAGTAGCTGGACTTTGCGTACTTCTCCACATCGTCGATAAGCTCGATCATGGGGAAGATGGTGCGCATTCCGTAGGCGAGGCCGCCGCAGCCGCAGGTCTCCTGACCCACGCAGCCGTGACGCAGCGGGATCTTCTCGTCCTGCTCGCGCATGGCGTAACCGCCCACGCGCATCTGAGCGAACACGAAATCGGCGTCGGTGAAGGCCTCGGCCTTGTCGGTGGTCACCGTGAGCTTGATGTCGAGTTTGAGGTCCTCATGCAAAATCCAGTCGACGAGCACGCCCACTTTGCGCTGGCGTTCCTCGTTGATGTCGTACAGACGGATCTCGTCGACCTCGAGCTCGTCCTTGCGCAGGGCGATAGACTTGACGATGCCGGGAGTGAAGGTGGAGCCGCCACCAGCCAGAGTAATGATCATTGAAGTAACGCTTCCTTTCGTGACACGAATTACGAGTGCGAACTTCGCTTGCCTAAATGGGTGCCCGGATGGCACCCCCATGCGGGGCCGAGCGGGCTTGCGCGCCCGGCCCCGGTTTCCCACCGCCGTTAGGGAAACATGACGGTATGGGAGCCGATTACATCTTCTCGAGCGCGTCCTCGACGGCGCCGCGCACGCTGGCGACCTTCATACCGAAGATAATCTGAACGTCGTTGCCCTTGCGCACGATGCCGCTGTTCTCCATGCGGTTGATGAAGTCCTCGTTCACGAGGCTCTCGTCGGCGACGCTCACGCGCAGACGGGTGAAACAGTTCTCGACGGACTGGATGTTTTCCTTGCCGCCCAGGCCCTTGATGAGGTCGAGGATGGCATCGTCGCCGGCGGTGTCGACAGCGGCCGCCGGAGCTGCGGCGTCGGGGGCGGCCACGGCGGAGGCGTCGTCCTCATTGCCCTCGCGGCCCGGGGTGTGCAGCTTGAGCTTCTTGATGAGAACGGTGAAGATGACGAAGTACAGGGCGGCATTGACCACGCCGAGCACAAGCATCATGGGCCAGTTGGTCTTCTCGACACCCAGCACCAGGTTGGACACCACGATGTTGATGATGCCACCCGCGGTGGAAGCCGGGATGTTGAGGACCTGCAGCAGCACGAGGCTGATACCGGACAGGATGGAGTGGACCACGAACAGGACGGGAGCCGAGAACACGAACAGGAAGTCGATGGGCTCGGTGATGCAGGTGAGGACCGCGGTGATCATGAGCGGGATGATGACGGCGCGGGTCTTGTCCTTGTTCTGCTTATAGGCGGTCACGATGAACGCGGCGCCGATGCCCAGGTACGGCCACAGGTTGTTGAAGGTGTAGCTGTTGAAGTAGGTGCTGGGAGAGAAGGGCACGCCCTCCATGGCCATCTCGGCAACGCGTATGGGGTAGGCGCCGGCGATGACGGTCTCACCCAAGGCGAGGGTGCCGCCCACATCGGAGAACTGGAACGGGGTGTAGATGAGGTGATGCAGGCCGAGAGGAACAAGCAGCTTGTTGAGCATGCCGTACACGAACAGGCCGATGCTGCCGCTCTCCTGGATCATGCCAGCGAGCGACGCGATGGCGCCCTGAACGGGCGGCCACACCACGCAAGCACCGGCACCCAGAACAAGGGAGATCACGATCATGATGAGGAAGGGGAAACGCACGCCCGAGAACATGGACAGGGCCACGGGGAACTGCTTGCCACCGAACTTGTTGAACACCCAGCCGGCAAGGCAACCGAGCACGATGCCGCCGAACACGCCCATGTCGAGGACCTGGATGCCGAGGACGGAGGACTGGCCGGTGCCCACGAGACCGAGTTGCGTGGGCTCGGCGAGCATGCCCATCGCCTCGAGCACGATGTTGTTGGCGTTCAGGAACAGGAAGAACGACATGAGGCCGATGAGAGTGGCATGGCCCTTGTCCTTCTTGGCCATGGCGCCCGCAATGCCCGCGCAGAACAGCACGGCCAGATTGTTCACGATGAACATAAGGCTGTTGTAGATCACCTTGCCGCTGACGGCGAACACGGGAAGCTGCAGGAACGGAACGGCAGCCACGATGGTCTGGTTGGTGAGGAGGATACCCAAGATCAGCACGGTGCCCGCCACGGAAAGATACATCAACGGCTGCACGATGGACTTGGAAAACACCTCCAACGCGCTCTTCAGATTTGCCATTACCCAAAACTCCTTTCTTCTTGCCCGCGCTCTACTCGGCGGCGGATGGGGCCGCTGGCGCATCGGCGCGTGCGGCATTGACGAGATTCATGATGTGGTACACCAGGTAACCCTTCTCGGCGTCCGCGACCGCGCACCCGTAGGTGCTCGCCACGTGCCCGCCAATGCGCTCGGTGCACTCGAACGCGGCGGGATACTGGTCTTTACCCAAATGGAACAGGAAGGTGTCCTCCGACTGCACGACGCTCTTGTCGAGCACGCGCTGGGCGAAGAACTGCAAGTGGCGCAGGAAGCGCTCGTATTGGATGGACTCCTCGTCGTACACGAGGTCGAATGCCTCGGCCACGATACCCAAAATCTCATTGATCATGCTGATGGACAGCATGAGGTGGTCGGCGCGCTGCTGCATGGTGGCGTTCACGATGTGAAGCGTTATGAAGCCCACCTCGCCCCCGGATACGCGAATGCCCAGGCGGTCCTCGATGATGTCCTGCGCGCGGAGGGCTAGGGCGAACTCCTTCTTATAGAACCGGCGAGTCTCCATAAGAAGGGGATTGTCGCAGGGAACCTCGGCGCGCTCACGCTCGATGGCCATGGAGATATGGTCGGTCAGCGCGATGAGGACGTTGTCGTCGACATCGCTTCCCAGCTCCGCGCGGAGCATGGCGACAATATCCTCGGCAACGGAGAGATACTCGCTGGGAATGCCCTTGATGAGACGCTCGAGGCGGTTGAGCGAATCGGGATCGTCGAGGGTGAATACCTTCTCAACGGCGGATGTGTCAAGCTCGTCGCCGCGCGAGCGGCCGAACGTGATGCCGCGGCCGATGGCGATGCGCTCGACGCCCTCGTCCTCGACCATGGCTACATTGTTGTTGTAAATGCGCTTGATGACCATAACCGCTCCCGCGTGTATCCCGTGCCCGTCTTGGCGATACGCCTAGGCGAAGCTCAGCACGCGCTCACCGAAGGCGACGGAGCCCGGCTCGCACGTAGCAACGGTAAGCCCGGCGGGAACCTCGGCGGCGATCACCATCGTGGTGTCATCGTAACCCGCGGCGGCAATCTTGTCGCGGTCGAACGTCACGAGCAGCTGGCCCTGCTCGACGTAGTCGCCCTGGGCGACGTGGGCGGTGAAGCCCTCGCCCTTCATGTCGACCGTGTCGATACCGATATGCAGCATGACACCCACGCCGCTCTCGTTCTTGATGGCGAGCGCATGGCACGTGGGGAACAGCGCCTCGACCGTGCCCGAGAAGGGCGCGACGAGCTCACCGGAGACGGGCTTGATGCCAATACCGTCGCCCATGGCCTTGCTGGAGAATACCGGGTCGGCGACCTCGGCGATATCCATGGCGGTGCCGGGAACCGGGCACAGCGCCGAGATGCCAGTTGCAGCTGCCGGCGCGTCCTCGGTGGAGGGTTGCTCCGCGACAGCGTTCTCGTTATGGGAAGCGGTTTTTTCCGCGGCCTGCTTGCCGCCAAAGAGATTGGAAAGGAAACCCATGGTTCTCACTCCTTCGCCGCGTCGCGGCATAAAAATAACCCCACCAAACAGACTGCCGGCATGGCCGCGAGCAGTCCAAGAGTTTGGTGAGGCCCAAGAGTGGTTCGAGGTAACCTTCCGCATTTCTTGTTTGCAGGCGAGAGTATAAAAACCAGAAGGCCCCATCGTCAAGTTGATGGAGCCTTCTTTTTCTTGTGAACGGTCTGATTTTCCCGGCGAGCGGCATGGGCTACTTGGCTGAAGGGTCGGCCCCAACGGAAGCATCCCCGTCGGGGGCACACGGCTTGCTGACGCCCTCGTCTGCAACGGCTGCCTGCGCGAACGCAGCCGCCTCGGCGGCGATCTCCTCGTCGCTCTGGCGCGGCTTGGCGCGACGGGCGCGCTCGGCCTCGACAACAGCGGGGTCGGCACCGTTGGCGGCTGCCTCGTTGCGCGCCTCCTTGGCGGCAGCGATATCGCCCTCGCGCTCCAGATACGCATCCCACTCGTTGTTGAGCAGGGCATCGACGGCCTCGCCCTCAACGGTCTCGCGCTCAAGCAGAACCTTGGCCATAAGGTCAAGTTGATCGCGGCGGGCAGAGAGGATCTCGGCTGCGCGTTCATGCGCCTCACGCATGATGCGCTGGACCTCGGTATCGATGCGACGAGCCGTCTCCTCGGAGTAATCCTGATGGTCGGCGTAGTCGCGGCCGAGGAACACCTGATGCTGGGCCTCGCCGAACACCTGCGTGCCCAGCTCCTCGCTCATGCCCAAGCGCGTGACCATCTCGCGAGCCAGCTTGGTGGCGCGCTCAAGGTCGTTGCTCGCGCCAGACGTGATGTCCGTGCACATGAGCTCCTCTGCCACGCGACCGCCCAGGAACACGGCGAGCTCGTCGAGCATCTCGCGACGCGTCTTAAGGAAATGGTCCTCGGCCGGCAGCTGCATGGTGTAGCCGAGCGCTTGGCCGCGGCTGATGATCGAGATCTTGTGCACCGGGTCGGCGTTGTCCAAAACGTGGCCCACCAGTGCGTGACCGCTCTCGTGGTAGGCGATGGTCGTACGTTCGGCCTCGCTCATCACGCGGCTCTTACGCTGCGGACCCGCCATGACGCGTTCCATGGACTCCTCGATCTCGTCCATCGAGATGAGCGAGCGGTTGCGGCGGGCGGTGAGCAGAGCCGCCTCGTTGAGCAGGTTCGCCAAGTCGGCACCGGCAAATCCAACCGTGAGCTGCGCGAGCTTCTCAAAACTCACGTCCGTGTCGAGCGGCTTGTTCGCCGCGTGCACGCGCAGGATCTGCTCGCGGCCGCGTACGTCGGGGCGGTCGACCGTGATCTGGCGGTCAAAGCGGCCCGGACGCAGCAGCGACGGATCGAGCACATCGGGGCGGTTGGTAGCGGCGATGAGGATCACGCTCTCGCTCTCCTCGAAACCGTCCATCTCGACGAGCAACTGGTTGAGCGTCTGTTCGCGCTCGTCGTGACCTCCGCCCAGGCCCGCGCCGCGCTGACGACCCACGGCGTCGATCTCATCGATGAAGATGATCGCCGGAGCCTGCTCTTTGGCGTTCTTAAAGAGGTCGCGCACGCGCGAGGCACCCACACCCACGAACATCTCGACGAACTCGGAGCCGGAGATGGTGAAGAACGGCACGCCCGCCTCGCCTGCGACTGCCTTGGCAAGCAGGGTCTTACCCGTGCCGGGAGGACCAACCAATAGCACGCCGCGCGGAATCTTGGCGCCCAATTTACGGAAGCGCTCGGGGTCGGCGATGAAGTCACGGACCTCCTCGAGCTCCTCTACTGCCTCATCGATGCCCGCAACGTCCTTGAACTTGACCTTGGGACGCGTTGCCGGAGTCGTCTTGGCGTTCGTCTTGCCAAACTGCATGGCCTTGTTGTTGGCGCCCATCATCTGGCGCATGAAGTACATCATCGCGATGATGATTACGGCGGTGGGCAGAATTGCCAGCAGCAGGTTCATCAATGCATCGGGATCCTCGGTATCCACCTTGTACGTGGTCTTGGGATGCTCGGCCATGAGCTCGGCCAGCGAATCGGAGCCCACATAGGTGGAGGTGAACGTTTCCAAGTTCTTCTTGGACCGGCTCTCGCCCTCGGGCCAATACGTGCCGCTCACCGTACCGTCGATCACCGTATAAGTTGCCTCGTCAACGCGACCTGCCTCCACGGCGGCAACAAAATCACTGGTAGCGAGCTCCGTGGGCTTATCACCCTGACGAAGACCGCCACCGAGATTCCAAAACGTGTAACCAAGCAGAATGCAGGCGAAGGCAAAGTAGATCCATCCCGTGCGCGAGGGACCTCCCGCCCCTTCGGGTCCACCAAAGGGCCCGAAGCCATTGCCGCCCCGGTTACCACCATCGTCCGTAGGACCCACTCCCTGCGGGGGCGTTGGCCCGCCATTTCCATTGCCGGACCCGCCTCCCTCAGCAAGGAGGGCGACGGGTCCCCGTGCGTAATCGTCTGTGCGATCGGTCATGCTATGCGTAAACCTCCGGTTTGAGAACGCCCACATAAGGCAGATTGCGGTAATGCTCGGCATAATCCAAGCCATAGCCCACCACAAAGGCATCGGGGCAGTGCGTGCCCACGTACTTGGGATCGATGGCCGCCTGCTTGCCCTCGACGTCCTTCCACAGGAAGGTGCAGACCTCGAGCGAAGCGGGACCACGGCTGGCGAGGTTCGCCATGAGATACTTGAGCGTTAGGCCGGAATCGAGAATGTCCTCGACGATGAGAACGTCGCGACCCTTGATGTCGATGTCGAGGTCCTTGATGATGCGCACGATGCCCGAGGACTTGGCGCCGTCGCCGTAGCTCGACACGGCCATGAAGTCGATGGAGAGCGGAGCGTCGATGGCGCGCATGAGGTCGCCCATGAAGACGACCGCGCCGCGCAGGACGGCGATCAGCACAAGGTCCTTGCCCTGGTAATCCTCGGAGATCTGCGCACCCAGGCGCTTGACCATGGCGGCGATGTCCTCCTCCGAGAACAGGACCTTCTCAACATCGGGATGAATCGTTTCCATGGATACCCTTTCATGGCGCGTATGCAGATAATTGCAGCATACCCGTTTGGGAGTTACTGCACGTCCGCAACGGGACGAAATGTCAATTTTACCAAGACTTTGCTGGTGGCGGTGCATTTAAAGCGATCGTCCAAACGAACTGGTGCCACCCACACGATCGCACCGCCGGGGGAAGTCCGCACCACGGGCGTGTACGCGCGCTCGGAACGTGGAATTTGCGCCTCATTAAGGAGATCCGAAAGCTTCTTGCTGCGCCCGCACATGCCAAAGGGGCAGAGCATGTCGCCCGGCGCCGGGACATCCACCCACAGGCGCAGCCCGTCTCGACTCGGCACGGACGAGCCCGCAACGCCCCAACGCTGGTCCTCCGCCAAGCGCGGGAGATCGTGCGCCGCATAGCCGAGCGCCGCCGCGTCGATCAGCACCGATGCGGGCGCGTCGCTTGTCGCCGAGAGCGCGTCCCCACGTGCGGACGACACCTCCCGCGCCAAGGCGACGCCGTCGGTGCCGGCGGGAAGCTCCACCAACTCCGCCTCGACCACGCCACCTGCCGCCGTGCGCAACTGCCCGGGAATCGCAAGCCAGCCTGCAGTGGCGCGTTCGCGCTCCTCGGGCGTTCGCAGGGCGAGCGTGCCGAACTCGATGCGCGCATCGATTCCCGCCGGAAGGGTCACGGAGCCCTCCGCGCGAGCCACGCAGGCAAGGACCGCCTCCACATGGCGCATCTCCAAACGCGCCTCGGTATCGAGCTCGCGTACGGCCAGGCGCACGATGCGTCGCGCGATGGCAACCTCCGCCGCCGCGAGACGCGCGGCGTCGAGCACGATGAGCCCCGCAGCCCGACGGCGCTCGCAACCGCGCAGGGCAGTCGCGGCGAGCTGAGACATGAACGCGTCCTCGTCGCCCAAGATGTCGCACGCCGCGCTCACGCTGCGCTCCACGTTCGGATTGCGTTCCTGCGCAACGGGCATGAGGCGGTGACGCACGTAGTTGCGTAGATACCTCGTATCTTGGTTGCTCGCGTCCTCGCGCCACGGCTGGCCGGCGACCTCCAAATAGCGCACCAGCTCCTCATGCGTTCGGTCGAGCAGGGGGCGCACGATGATGTTTCGCCGGCGCGGGATGCTCGAGAGCCCAGCCGCGCCGGAGCCTTTGATGGCATTCATGAAAAACGTCTCGGCTCGATCGCTCGAGGTGTGAGCCGTGAGAATCCGCGCGGCGGAGCGAGGGGTTCCCGCTTTTCGCGAGAGCTCCCCTACATACCGGCGCGCTGCGGCATAGCGAACCTCGCGTGCGGCACCCTCGAGGTTTTGCCCGCCCAGATCGGCAAAGCTCGCGTGCTCGACGCAAAGCGGCACCCCCAGCTGTTCGCAGAGGGCGCGCACGAACTGCTCGTCGCCATCGGACGCCTCTCCCCGCAGATGATGATTCACGTGAAGCACATGGAGGCGCTCGCGAGCGATGCGCGTGCGGCCCCTACCGTCGTCCATATCGAGCGTTCCCGTGCACGCCAGGAGCAACAGCGCCGTTGAGTCCGCACCGCCTGATACCATGAGGACAACGGGGGCGCGCCGCTCGAGCGCCCGAGCGGCGGGCGCCGTGGCGCGTCGCGTGCCATACCGTTGGGAAACTGTGGGCATGTCCCACCCCTTCTGCCATATCCACCTGTACGCATTGTATCTGCGAGGAGCCTGTAACGCCATGAAGCAACCAGTCGCAACGCCGTTCCCGCGTCCCCTTCACCTTCACATCCTCGGAAGCGGGTCGCAGGGCAACTGCGCCCTCATCGAAGGGCCTCAAGGGCTCATCATGATCGATGACGGCTTTTCCCGCCGGGAGGTGCTCACCCGCATGCACGACCTCGACCTGAACGAGGACGACGTGCGTGCGCTTATCCTCACGCACGAGCACAGCGACCATGTGAGCGGCGTGTCCGTGTGGGTCAAACGCTTCGACGGGCCTCTGTTCGCGAGCTCGGGCACGGCGGAAGCGCGCAAATACCTCGCCTGCCTGCCTTTTGAGACGTTCATGCCGGGCGAGGTCCTCGAAGTCGCCGGAGTGCGCGTTGAGACCTTCCCCACCTCGCACGACGTCGTCAATCCGGTGGGTTTTAGATTCTCCTGCAATGGAGACTCGATCGGCTATGCCACCGATACCGGCACCCTGCCGCCTGGCGCCATGCGTCTGCTTGCCGATGTGCGCATTCTCGCGCTTGAGAGCAACCACGACGTGCCGATGCTCCGCACCGGCTCCTATCCTCGCTACCTGCAGGACCGCATCATCTCCGAACGCGGGCACCTCTCCAACGCGCAAGCCGCCGAGGCGCTACCGCAGCTGATCACCAGCCGAACCGAGCACGTGGTCGCCATGCACATCTCGCAGGAGAATAACCGCCCGAGCCTCGCCGTGCGCGCACTGGCCGAAGCCGTAGGGGCACAGCTGGACGACGAGCTGGGCTCGAGCGCCACACTCGACCGAGGCAGCGAAAAGCCGGCGCTCCGCATCCGAAGCGCCGGCCAAAACCGTCCGATATCAATCTTCTAACGCGCTGCCACGTTAGTCGATGGAGATCTTCGTGACGTTCTTCTTCTCGACGAACTTGGGCACGTTAACCGTGAGGACGCCGTCGGCAAACGTGGCGGACAGGCCCTCGCTCGCCGCGTCCTTGAGATAAACGCCGCGCGTGGCGCTATAGGAAGTGAACTCGCGCTGGAGGTAGTTCTTGCCCTTGTCCTCCTCCTTCTCCTCAACGTTGACGGAGATGGACAGACGGCCCTCGTTGAGCTCAACGTCCAGATCGTCCTTGGTGACACCGGTGAGATACGCCTTGACCTCGTAGGCGTCGCCCTTGTCCTCAACGTCGATGGGGAACGCTTTCGCGGCAAGCGCCGTGCGCGGGATGTCCATCATGTCGTCGAAGATGTCGAACAGCGAGTTGGTGGAAACGGGGAGGACGCCATAACCCTGACGATACGGAACCATTGCCATAATCGATCACTCCTTCGTGATGCGCGCGGGGCGGGGTGTCTCGCGCCTTTGCGCGTGCCCTTTGGGGCGCGCGTCTTTGTTTGACAATCCGGTTATGCCCGCATCGCCGCCTATTATTCACAGACGCACAAGTTTTTTAAGCGTCATATTGTCATCATATCTAAGTGTACTTGACTTAGATATCTTTTCTCGATGCTTCGGTGGGGTTCGCGGGCGCTCCGTCCGCTGCCCCCTCTCAATTCAATGCCGCAAATCGGCAGACGTGCTCGCCTGTTCGGCCTCGCGTAGCTTGGAGCGGTACGCAGCCGCGATCACGTCCACGCATCCCTGGCGCCCAAGCTTGGCGCGGTTAACCACGATATCCTTGCCATCGGTCATCTTCCATTTGCCCGCAGAGTAGCGCTTGTAGAACGCCTCGCGCGCATGCTGGCGCTCGCGCACGAGCTTGGCGCCGGCGCGCTTGTCCAGCCCGCGCTTGCCGCGCACGATCTCAACGCGTGCATCGAACGGCGCCGTCACCAGCACCGCGATGTGGTTGGGGTTGTTGCGCAGCAGGTAATCGGATAGGCGGCCCTCGATGATGCAGCTACGCGTAGCCGCCAAGTCCACGATCACCTGGCTCATCGACTTGAAGAGCTTGTCCGAGAGCGTGCGCGAATCTGCGCGGTCGGGCAGAAACGCCATGAACTCCGCGGCCATGCGCTCGTCGTACTCGGCAACCTTGTCGAGCGCCTCACCCGCGCGCGTGGCGGAGCGCACGAGCAGCTCGTTGTCATAGAGCGGGATGCCCAACTCGACGGAAAGCATCTTGCCGATCTCGTGGCCCTCCGCGCCGTAGTCGCGCGCAATGGTGATGACCACGGGCTGATCGGCGCGCGCCTCCTGCTCGGCAGCGAGCCTACGCTCGAAACGATTCTTTAGGTAACCCATTCCTTCTCCTTACGAGAGAACCGATTAAAGCTCAAGGCGCATCCGGGCGCCCCAGATTGGCGTGCAGGGAAAGACGCTCGCCCGCTGCGAGGCGCCAGGCCCGTGCGAAAACGGCCAACTGAGCACCAAGGCGGGGTGTCCGGGCGCGCCGACTATGCCGCGATGGCCTTACGCTGGTACCGGCGGACCAGCAGCGAGATGCCAAAGTTCAGCGCAAAATACAGCGCGAACACGAAACCGTATAGCATGAGCACCTGATCGAGTGCGATCGCGTGCGCCATGACCACATTGGTGGTGTACATGAACTCCGCCACGTTGATGCCCGAGAGGTACGAGCTGTCCTTGATCACCGTGGTGCACTGGCCGAACAGCGCCGGCGTGATGGTGCGGAACGTCTGCGGCAGGATGATGTAGCGCATGGTGGCAAAGAAGCCAAAGCCCTGGCTGCGCGCCGCCTCGAACTGTCCGGCGGGGATGGCGTTCAGGCCCGCGCGCACGATCTCGGCCATGACGGCGCTCGTAAACAGGGTGAACGCGAGCGTCGAGATGAAGATGTCAATGCCCTGCACCGTGAAGTAGATGAACAGGATCCACAGCAGGTTGGGCGTACAGCGGAACAGCTCGATGTAGGCGCTCACCAGCCAACGGAACGGACGGGGCGCGTAGCTCTTGATGAGCGCGAGCACCGTGCCCAGGATGACCGAGCAAATGATGGACAGCACCGAGATCTCGACGGTCTTGACGAAGCCACCCAAGATGTAGATGAGATTGGTCGCGTTGAAGATCTCCATCGCCTACGCCTCCTTTCCGGTAGCCGGGGCGGGCACGGCAGCGGCATCCGTAGCGCCGGCGACGTCCGTCACGCCGGGGATGACCTTGGCGCGCGGGCGCTGCTTGCTGCGGCGCTCGAGCCACTGACCGAGCATGGCCAAAGGAAAGCAGATGATGAAGTACATAAAGCAGCAGACGATGTATCCCTGCAGGTACCCGTAGAGACTCACGAAGTTGTCAGAGCGGTACATGAGGTCGCCGCCAGCGACCAGCGCAAGCACCGAGGTGTTCTTGACCAGGTTGAGTGCTTGGTTGCACAGGGGCGGCAGGATGATCTTGAACGTCTGCGGCAACACGATGTACGCGTATGTCTGGACGCGGGAGAAGCCCTGACTCTGCGCCGCCTCCATCTGGCCGCGCGGGACGGCCTCTATGCCGGTGCGGATGACCTCAGCCACGTAGGCAGCGTGGTACAGGCCCACACCGAGGGCACCGAGCGCGAACGGGGCGATGCGCACGGGCTGCGCCGCGCCGGTGATGGCCTGCAGGAACTGCGGGCCGGCCATGTACATGAACAGCACCTGCACGGGCAGGGGCGTGTTCTGGTAGAACTCAACGTATACGCGGGAGATGCCGCGCAGGATGCGCGAGCGCGTGGTGGACAGGACGCCGAGCAGTGTGCCCAGCAGCAGGGCGAGGGCGAGGCCCGCGGCGACGACGCGCAAGGTCACGCCAAAGCCCTCCCAAAACGGTCCCATGTTGGCGAACGTCAGCGTCCAGCGCTGGGGATCAAGTAGTCCTTCGAGCATTTACACCAACCCCCACTTTTCGATCTCCTCGTCGAGCCAGCCGCTCGCCGCGCAGTCCTGCACGCACTGGTCGACCACGGCGGACAGGTCGCTGCCCTTCTTCGTGGCAATGCCGTACTGCTGCTCGCCAAACTTCACCTCGGGCTCGAGCAGCTCGACCGTCTCGTTCATGTAGCCGGCAAGCGTGGAGCGGTCCATGGCGAAGCAGTCGATGTTGCCCGCGTCGAGCGAGCTCTTGATGATGGGGTAACCGGAAAACGCCAGGAACTCCGGAGTCGCGTCGATATCCTCGTCCACGAGCATCTGCTCGATGAGGCTCTGCGTGGTGGCGCCCTGGCTCACGCCGATAATCTTTCCATCGAGGTCGGCGATGCGGGCGAAGCCGCTGCGCTTCTTGACCATAAGGCCCACGTAGTCGGTGCGGTACGCGGTGGAGAAGTCCCAGCTCTCGCGACGCTCGGGCGTGATGGTGTAGGTGGCGCACACCACGTCGAGCTGGTCGTTGTCGATGAGCGGACCACGGGTCTTGGGCGTGACGTCGGTGAACGCCACGAGCTCGCGCTCGCGCGCCTCCTCGTAGCTCACGCCAAAGATGGCGGCGGCGACCTGGTAGCACAGGTCGATCTCCATGCCCTCGTAGGCGCGAGCGGCGGGGTCGTAGTAACCGTAGCCTGGCACGTCCTTCTTAACGCCGGCGTTCAGCTGCCCGCGCGCCTTAATGGCGGAGAGCTTGGAGCCGGGCGTGGCGACGGACGAGGAGCCGGCGCTGGCTCCGTCCGCACCGCAGCCCGTCAGCGCGCCGGCTCCGGCGAGCATTGCCGCGGCAGCGACGCCGCGCAGAAGCGAACGACGGCTCAAGCTGGGCTCGATTCCGCATCGAGTACCCGTGCAGGAGACGCCGCGGCCATTGGCGACGAGCCCATCGCCGGCGCCGGGGGCGAATGGCAGGCGGTCGCGCCACCCGTACGTCATCATGTCCTTCATACACATCCCCTCGCCTTTAGTGCAGGATCTTCGCGAGGAAGTCGCGGCAACGCGGGTTCGTCGGATTGTCGAAGAAGTGCTCGGGCGTGCCCTCCTCGAGGATGCGGCCGTCGTCCATGAAGATGACGCGATCGGCGACCTGGCGGGCGAAGCCCATCTCGTGCGTCACGCAGATCATGGTGATGTTCTCCTGCGCGAGCTCGATCATGACGTCGAGCACCTCCTGGACCATCTCGGGGTCAAGTGCCGAGGTGGGCTCATCGAACAGGATGATGGGCTGCTTGGTACACAGGGCGCGGGCGATGGCGACGCGCTGCTGCTGGCCGCCGGAAAGGTTCTGCGGGTACTCCCCTGCCTTGTGGGCGAGGCCCACGCGCTTGAGAGCCGCCATGGCGGCGGCGTTCGCCTCCTCCTTGGATTTCTTTTGCAGCTTGATGGGCGCGAGCGTGAGGTTGCCCAGCACGGTCATGTTCGGATACAGGTTGAACTGCTGGAACACCATGGAGCTGTACGTACGGGCCATCTCCAGGTGGTTCTTCTTGGTGAGCGGCGTGCCATCGATGATGACCTCACCGCTGGTGGGCTCCTCCAAGTAATCGACGCAGCGGATGAGCGTCGACTTGCCCGACCCAGACGGTCCGATGATGACGACCTTCTCGCCCTCCGCGACCGTGAGGTCGATGTCCTTGAGGACATGCAGGTCGCCGAAGTACTTGTTCAGGCCGTGTATCTCAATCATGTTGGCCATGCGATCCCCCCTTGTTTCCGTGCAAACAAGAGCCTGTTATACCTTATTTCCCCAGCTACGCGCAACATTATGGATTTCAAAACCATTTCGATACCGTTTCTGGAGCAGTCGGATGGGGCAACGCCGGAACGCCCACCCGCGCCGGAGGGATGTGCAAAATGGGGATACGTCCCTATTTTGCACATCCCTCGCAGCCCGCTTGCGAGAGCGCCCCCTCACATCGCAAAATCGCATGAGATAACTGCTCCCAGCTGGGAATAATGAGCGACAGACGTTTCTTTTTTGAAAAAGGAGTCCCCATGCCCGCACTGATCACCCATCGACTGTTCGGCGAGGAAAGCATCGAGCGTCTTCCCGAAGGGCTCATAACCTCAGATGACGAGCGCGCCGCCTTCCTGCTCGCCAACCAGGGCCCCGACCCGTTCTTCTTCCGGGTCCGCACGCCCCACATGGGCACTTGCATGGAACTCGCGCGCGTCATGCACCGCAGCCGCATGTCAAAGCAGCTTGCCGCCTTGCGCGACGGCGTGACACACCTGCAGCCCGCCGATGCGGGCGTTGGCCGCGCATGGACGCTCGGCCTACTCTCCCACTACATTCTGGACCGCAACGCCCATCCCTTTGTGTATGCGCAGCAATGGGGCATTCAAGAGGCGGACGATGACCTCACGGGCGCGGGAAGCCAAGTTCATGCAGTGATCGAAAGCGACCTCGACGTGCTCATGCTCCAAATCAAGCGCGATGGGGCGACCGTGGCGGACTATCCGCCCGCCGGCGAGCTCGTCACAAGCGCCCGCATCGACAAGGTGGCGGGCGCGCTCACGAGCTTTGTCGCGAACAGCGTGTACGGCATAAGCGTAGGCGCGAATGAATACGGTGGCGCCGTGGCGGACATGCAGCTCGCCTACCGCGTGATCGAGCCGGCTGGCTCTGTACGAACGTGCGCCCTCGCTCGCCTCGAAGGCCTCGTCAAAGATTACTCCCTGCTGCAGGCGCTGGCGCATCGCGTGACCGCCGAGCCGCCGGCGGGCGCAGGAAACTTGGCGCGCAACGAATGGACCGACCCCTTCACTCAAGCCGTTCGCACGGAAAGCTTCCCGGCACTGTTCGAGCGCGCTCTTGACGATTACCAACAAGCTGCCGCGCGGTTCATCGGGACGGGCGATACGGCGGCGGTGACGGGGCACGTCAACTACTCGGGACGCACGCTCGACGCCACCGAAGAGTTCGACCGCGAAGAGTAGCGACCGGTCAGGCGCAGCGAAACGCCATATGAGAAAGGGGAGATTCGCGCCTCCCCTTTCTTTGTGCCATATGTTCTTACTCGCCGCATTTACTGCATCGCGTTGAGGATCTCGGTCTCGGTATCCTCCGTTGCGGACCAGCTGCCCTCGTCGTCCTTCTCATACGAGAACGTGCACTCGGTCTCGGCGGGCTCGGCGTTCTTGACCGCATCCATCAGAATCTGGCCTGCTTGGGCGTACAGCTCCTCCTCGCTGCTCACGGTCGATAGGTCAAGACCGTTCACATACTCCTGGAACTGCGAGGCAAAATCGGCCATGATCGCGGTAAGGGACTTGATCTTGACGATCACCTTGGCGTCGGCGGTGCCGGCCTCCTCGTCAACCACGACCTCCTTGATCTCGTGACCAAAGCCGTCCAGATACGCCTCGGCGAATTCTTTGGTGTCGAGGCCGAGCTGCTCGAACGCACCGTCGGAGCTCGCGACCATGGCATCCATCAGGTCCTCGTTGTCGGCGGAGACCTCCGAGAACGCCTTCTCGACATCCTCACGGATGAGCTCCTCGACCGAGGGGCCGCCGCACGCGCTCAGCAGCACGGTGCATACAACCGCGATTGCCGCCAAGGGCATGACCCAGAACTTCTTCTTCATCGCTTCCTCCCGATGCCGGTGACGAGTCATTCTCTTACGCACTCGAACGCCAACCCATCAAATTACCCTGATGGTATCCGACCTCCGAACACCTGAGGGGATGCCCCTCAAATCGCCGCCCGGGCGGCAAGCGCCAATCGGCAAACGGAAATCCTATTCGCGGGCGCCGTACTGCTCGTAGTAGGCGTCGATGGCGGCCTTGAGCTCGTCGTCAATCACCACGCGGCCGGCAACTTCGCGGTTATACAAGTGATCGGTCACCTCGGCCATGGACACGATGCTCGCCACGGGGAAGCCGTACTTGGCCTCGATCTCCTTCTGCGCGGTAGTCACGCCACCCTTGCCGACCTCCATGCGGTTGAGGCTCACAATGAGGCCCTTGACCTCGACGTTCGCGGCGTCCATGAGCTTAGGATAGGTCTCGTCGATGGACTTGCCCGAGGTGGTCACGTCCTCGACCATCACCACGCGGTCGCCGTCCTTGAGCTCATAGCCCAGCATGCCGCCCTTGTCGGCGCCGTGGTCCTTGACCTCCTTGCGGTCGGAGCAGTACTTGACCTCCTTGCCATACAGCTTGTGCATGGCGATGGCGGTGACGACGGACAGCGGAATGCCCTTGTAGGCAGGACCGAATACGACGTCGAAGTCCAGGCCGAAGTTGTCGTGGATGGCACGGGCGTTGTACTCGCCCAGGCGCATGAGCTGCTCGCCCGTCACGTAAGCTCCAGCGTTCATGAAGAACGGGGACTTGCGGCCGCTCTTGAGGGTGAAGTCGCCGAACTTGAGCACATCGGACTCAACCATGAACTCGATGAACTCCTGCTTGTAAGCCTCCATGAGGCCTCCCTTCCCATAGCATGCGCCGCCCGGTCCAATGCGGGCGTACGCGTGCCAAGCACGTGTTTTACCGCCTTAAGGGTACCAGAAAGAACCCGCCCCGCGCTTTGGCCGGAGGGCCACCGCGGAACGGGTGGAATTGTAAGGTTGAGTAGCTAGACTGTGCGACGCTTGAGGCTACTCCTCGTCGCGCTCTTTTTTTGCGAGCGAGAGGAAGGAGCCGCCGGCCACGGCGAGACCCGTCGCGCCCACAGCGACCATCGAGATGATGTCGCCCGTGCCGGGCAGGCCCTCCTTGGAGGAGCCACCCGAGGTCGATTGCGCGCCCGTTGTCTTTGCAGACTCGGCCTCGTATTCCTCGGTTACGACCTTCCCGCAGGTATTGCAGGTGCGCTCGCGAACGCCCTTTTCGGCCTCGGTAGCCTGCTTGGTAATGCGCCACTCCCCAAAGTCGTGGGGAGCGATGTCGAACGCCGTACCGCAGACCTCGCAAACCTTCCAGTGGTCGGTGCTGTTCGCCACCCAAGTATCGCTCGTGTGCGCTTCCTCGGAACCGTGCCCGGTGCAGGTCTCGTCCTCGCACGCATGCCAATGGGTCTTCCCGTCATGGCTCCAAGCCTTAACGAATGTGTGCGTGTGCGCGCTCTCATCCGAATCGTCCCCGGCATCGTCGGTAGAGTCGAACGAGTCGTCGTCGGGAAGCTTGTCGTCCTCGGAAGTCGTGCCGCCATTGGAGGTGTTGCCCCCCTGGTCGCCGGAGCCGGAGTTGCCCGCACCATCGCCGGTCGAGGTGTCGCCAGTCGACGCGTCACCGCTTTCACCAGTACCGGCGTCGCTGCCCGAGCTGGAGCCACCGTTGTTGCCGTCGCTGGCACTGCCGCCGCCGGCGTTACCGCCGTTATCGGAGCCACTGTCACTCGTCCCACCGGAGGGGCCGGAGGTTCCCTGGTCGCCCGCGCTGGGGTTGTCCGGAGTGCCCACGCTGGGTTCGTTCGGCGCACCGGTGCCGGGGTTCTGCTGAACGGCATCGTCGCCAGCCGACGTGTTGCCGTCCTGCTCCTGGCTACCCGCGTTCTGCTCCGCATCATGCTGGTCCAGGTACGCCAGGCACGCGGCCTTCTCCTTCTTATAGCGGTTCTGCCAGCCCTGGTGATACTGCGGCTGCTTGGGATACCACTCCGCCACACGGTTGACCACCGTATCACACAGCGCCGTGACCAGCTCGCGGTCGCTCATCGCGTTGTTGATGTTCGCGGCCTTGAAGAACTTCTGCACGCCTCCCTGGCCGAACAGGTTGCACATGCCCCACACGAGCCCCTTGACGCAATCGGCTCGGTTGCGCACGTCAACGCCATAGGTATTGAGCAGCGAGCTCTGAACCGGCAGGTAGTAATTGTTGTATGCGTAGGCGTCCTGCAGAGCCGAAAACTCGGCGGGATCCGCCGCATAAGCCGCGTGCCACGCCTCGTTCAGAATCTGCGCCGGAGCGGTGAGCTGCCGAGTCGTGTAGTCGTACATGCTGCACGACGGATTCGAGAGCGTGTCGCGCTGGGCGATGACCGCCTGGAACATGGCGTACTTGGTGGGATTGTAGCTGTATGCCTGCTGGATGAACGACAGGAGGCTGTAACGGCGATCGAACTGGTAGTATCCCATCGCGTTGTAGCCGTCACCATAGGAAAGGCCCTTGTCGTAGTTGCAACCGCTCTCGTACTTGGTGAAGTACTTCATCTCGTCCGAAAGCGCAACCGGGGTAAGGGTGGAAGCCGAACGCGCGGAGGCGAACGTCGTCACCCCTTCGGAGCCCTCGTAATAGTCCGCCTTGTCGTAGTCGCCCGGCAGGGGCACTCCCATGCCGTCGGGATCGGAATCCGTCATGGGAGTGCTGTTGGAAGTAGTCGCCATCGCCGGCAAGGTGACGCTGCCGAGTGTGAGTGCAGCGGTGAGGCCAGCGATTACGGCCTTGTTGCGTGACTGAGCCATCAGTCCTCCTTGGTTTGCCCCCGTAAGGGAAGTGCGTTTGCGATTCGTTTGCGGCAAAGCCACAAGAAGCGATACGAACAGTATGAAGAACCCGCGCCCCATGGACAAGAGAAACCGATGGCACGTTCACAAAACCCTCCGGCCACGAACGGCTACGAACGCCCAGCCCGGTCGTCACGAACCCGCCTGCGCACCAGCACACCTCCCGTCGCCACCAGAAGAGATCCGACGAACGCACACGCGGCGATGGCGGAAGGCACGGCAGGATCGCCCGTCCCAGGCAGGCGAGATCCGTCCGTCTTTCCATCTCCACTTCCACCGTCGGGCGAAGCGGGTCGGTCACCCGAATCTCCGGGATCGGAAGGGTCAATGGGATCGGTGGGGTCCTTCGGCTCGGTATAGCTGTTCACAAACACCACGGACTGATCGCGGGCCGGGTTGCCATTCGCGTCGAGCAGCGCATGGGAGACCGAAAGCGTGCCGTCTCCGCTGTCCTTCACCGTGGTCTGCACGCGGTGGGCCGCATCGTCGTACGTTACACCGTCGGCCGACCCGTGCACCTCGCGCAGCACGTAGCTGTGCACGCCGGGGCCGTCATAGACGATCGGCCGCATGCCCACAGAGCCATCCGCCGCATTGACGCCCTCAGAGACGACCCTCTCCACTCCGTCAACGGTCTCGATCAGCTCAAAACTGAACTCGCCTTCTCGCAGGTCGCGCCCGCCCAGCGTCTTGGTGATGGCAATGGCGTCGCTCACAGATGAAGGAGAGGTGGGCACGACGGAATACGTGTTGGTGAAGGAGAAATTCGCGCCGCCCTCGATCTTGGAGGCGATCGCCGAGATGATGCCATCCCCGTTGTCGGTCACCGTCACCTCGACGGTCTTGGTATCGGGATCGTTGGCGATTCCGGGCACCGTGCCGCTCTCGGAGATTGTGTAGCGAAAGACCCTGGTGCGCTCGGCGGGAGCAACCTCAGACGTGGGCGTCACCTCAGACGGAACCTCCGCCTCGGACGATGCGCCCATCTCGGACGGAGCGCCCGCCTCGCCACCCGAAGCGTCGCTGCCTCCAGACACGCTCTCCCCATCCAGAGGATCGGCACCGAACACATCCTCCATGGTGTAGGTGATCTCGCCAAAGGAGACGTTGCCCGCGGCATCGTTACGCACGGTCGCATCGCCCGGCATCGGTGCACCCTCAAAACCCTCGGCGGGAGCGAGGGTGAACTCATACTTTCCGGCGATGTCGCTCAATGTCGGTGCGTTGTCGCCCGACTCCACGTCGAGCACCTTCGTGCCGCTGAGACTCACCGTCGTGGTGGCACCGGATCCATAGGCGTTCTTGAACGCCAGAACGTCACCCGAACCTTCCGGATACGTGACAGCCGCGCTCAATGTGCCCGTCCCGTCATCCGTCACGCTCACGGTGACTGCAAAGGAGGTCGCAACACCGGCGATACCCTGGTCAGTCAAGCCGTCGGTGACCTCGGACACGGAGTACTGATAGGCGTATGTCACCGCGTTGGAATCGCTTGAGGCGGATGCGGTCGCCTTGCCGGCATCGACATCGGCGCACAGCTTGTCCAACGTATAGGTGATGTTGTCGAGTGCAACCTTGCCCGAAGCATCATTTACGCCCGTCGAAACGGGGCCGTCGCCCGTCGCGGCGGGAGCGGCATTGCGCACCTCGAAGGCGAATTCACCATCGACCAGGGGGCGCCCTGTCAACTGCTTGGTGGCGTTGATCGCAACCGAGACATCCGTTTCAATCGGCGCGTAGGCGTTCGCGAACGGCACGCGCGCGGCATTCTCCCGAGAAACCTCCTCGCCCGAAACATGGGTGTACACCGACAGATAGCCGTCCTTGACCACCTGCGTGACGACCTTGATGCGGCCATCCTCGTTGTCCCTCACGGCGATGGTCACCGTGTAGACAGAATCGTCGTATGCCACGCCGTCGGCGGTGCTCGGTATGACCTCGCGCACCTCATAGGTGTAGGTTTTCCCGATGTGCCCCTGTTCGAAGGTGAGCCCGCCCGAGGGAACAAGCGATACCGTGGCAGGATCGTCGGCGTTCACCTGCACGTCGGGGATGGCGATGGTCTTGCCCTGTGCAATCTCCTCATCGGTCATGCCGAGCAAAGCGCCCGCATCGCCCGCGGAGGTCAGCTGCTGAGTCGTGCCATCGGGCCGGGACACCTCCGTCGCCTTGGGCGTCACGGTGAAGGAAAAGTCGCGTGTAAGCCAGCTCGCGGCGTTTTTATAGGTGAATGTCTTCTCGATAACCAATCCTCCGGCGGCACCGTAGTCCAGTTCCACTGCCTCGTACTTGTTGGCAAAGTTGACCGTGGGCATGACTCCGCCCGCGGCAGCTCCGTTCTCGGTGGAACCGCGCACGACCTCGTCGCCCAGACCCTCAAGCACCGCTTCATCGAGCAGCTTCGCCCGCTTGGAACCGTCACTCCCCACCAGGTCGGAGGTCTTGGGCCCCTTGGCGACCGCATACTCGGCATGCAGCGCCGAGGCATCATCCGCATCGGGCACCACGCGCAGTACCACATAGCCCGCATTCGCATCGTCCTCATATCCCATCGTCCCGGGATGGACGGCGGCCTCGGTCACACGGAAGATATGCGGGTAGCCGATCTGCTCCTGCGTCAGCTTGCCCTCAAAGAACACATCACCGTAGTCCTCGTTGAACGAGAACTTCTCGCCCGCGGCGGCAGTGCCGCACTTCATGCTCTCGGAACGGCGGCTGTCCTCGATGACATTGCCCGAGGAATCATAGGCGGTGCGCTCGACTGTGAACTCATACGAATTCTCAAGCAGGTCATGACCCTCCATGACCTTGGTCACGTCGATGCCCGCGAACGCGCCCGTTGCGCGGTAGATGTTGGTGAAGGATGCCACGATCTTTTGCTCGGTGGCGACTGCCCCCGATGCATCGAGGACCGTCGCGACGAGCTTGCCCGTCCCGTCATCCGCCACCTCGACCGTTACAGAGCGGGGTGCGGTGTCGTACGCCATGCCCACAGCCGAACCCAGGCGCTCGGCCAGCGTGAGCACGTATGTGCCGACCTTCGAGAACGCGACATTGCCGATTGGCATGTTCAACGGCTCACCGGATGCGAGTGCCGTGCCTGCCGGGGGCTCGAGCTCATACACACCCGCCTCCTGGGCGTCCTCTTGCCCGGGCAGGTCGACCGCCGCCGCATCGCCCGAAGTCACGGCCACGTCGAAGATGAACTTTTCCCCATTGCCCCATGAACGACCGTCGACCGCCTTGGACAGCTCCAACGGCAACTCCGCGGGAAGAGCCTGGTACGTGTTGGAAAAGTACGGAAAGCCCCGTTCGGTCAGGTCGCCCTCATCAACGGGGACGAACTCACCCTGCTCGTTCTTGATGCTCCACGAGACACCCACCGCGAGGTCCCCCGCGGGGTTCGTGTCCGCCGGATTGCTCACGGCGTATTCCACGCGGTACACCTTGGGGTCATACCTCATGCCGTCAACTGTGTAGCCGGATTCGGCCGTCGCCCCCGCGGGCATGACCTCCGTCAGCTCGTACACATACGTGTGGCCGGCGTTGGACTCCGTGCTGAAGGTGAAATCACCGAACGAGGCCTCGCCCGTGACGGCCACGGGCTGCTCGATGGGCCATGCGGAGCCATCCTCCGGAGTTGCCGCGTTACGGGGGCGGGGCATGCTCGCCAGCGTGATCTCGTCCGTATTCGTGGTGCCATCCACCGTGTCGCTCACGGGCCTCAGCGTGAACTTGAACTCGTTTCCGGCGAGGGTATGCCCGCCCGAGGTGTCCGTAAAGACCTTGAACGCCTGGAGCGTCGCGGTGGCGGTGTCGTTTTGAAATGTGTTTTTGATCACGACGGTCATGGCACCGTGCGTCGCGGAGGTACCGTCCTCGTCAAACGTGACGGATCCGACGAGCTGATTATCGACAGGAACCGCATTGCCCGCATCGTCGATCAACATATCGAGGACTACCTTGGTCACCCGCATGGTGCCGTCGCCGTTATCGACCGTCGTGGCGGCCACACGGTAGAGCGCATCGGAATACGTCACGCCGGGCACGCGCTCGCCCGAAGCCACGGACGGGTCGACCTCATAGATATAGCTCACGTGGTCGCCGGGCGCATCGTATCTCGGCAGCCCAAAGGTCGCGGTATGATCCGGCGTGTCCTTGGTGATGGTCACACTCGCCGTGTCGTCCGCGGCAACCTGGGCACCCCCGCCGGCGGGCTGGACGGAGGGCAGGCCCATGACCATGGTGTACGCATCCGCCTCGATCCACACGTCATCCGTTCGACCCGTAAGCACCTTTTTAGCGGAGATCTTCGCGGCGTCCGGCAGCACGACCGGCTTGACTTCATAGAGATTCGTGAACACCAAGACGTCCGCCACCGCATCCGCGACCGCCTCGATCTCATCCCCCTGGCCCGCGACCTCCTCGCCATTGAGGGTGCGCGAGACCAGCGTAAAACCCTCGGGCATCTGGGGCGCATTCGCCGCGTTCAGCAGGCCGAACAGGTTGAACGGCGTGGGCGATTCGGCAGTCGTCACCTCGCGGACCGCGTACCTCACATCCTCGGGCACGCCGTACACGCGTATGGTCTGATCGGCTTTGAGCGTCACCACGCTGCCAGTCTCTATATCGAGGTCGGCATCGCCCACGGGACTGCCATCGGCCTCGAACACACGCGCCTTGTACGTAAGCGCACCGTCGGAACCCGCGCCGTCGAACGTGAACTCGAAGGGGAAGGCGGCATCCGGGTCGGGAACGAGCCCCGCGGCTGCGGACACCCGCTTGGTCACCTCGATGGATGCCGTGCGCTCATTGGTCACCTGCACGCATGTTGCCCCGGTGAACAGCCGGTTGATCTGCATGGCACCAAGGTTCGTCCAAGTGCCCTTGGAGTCAGGGTCCTTGTTCTCATCGGCCTGTTGGATGTACAGGCGATTGATGCCCTCATCGCAGTAGATGCGAAACGCCCCTCCCGGCTCCGCAGGACCGTACTGCAAGACGCCTCCGGCAGCCCCGTACTCGAGGTCGACGATGTCGTCGGGCGCCGTGCTCGGGCTCCCCCATTCAATCGCGCCGGCATCGCCCAGCACGCCCGTCTGCTTGGACCCCCTGATCCACGTCAGCGTGTTGTTCACATCGTCGTTTTCCCCGTATTGATCGAGCGACGCCAGCAAGTTTCCCGCGCCCGAGAAGGTCTTGATGCCGTCATCCTTCGCGCCGGCATCGGCATAGACGCCCGTATCATCGACGATGACCTTGACGTACTCGTCGTTTATCTCATAGCCAGCGGGAACACCCGTCTCCTTGAGGTAGTACACGCCGTTTGAAAGCGGGTTGAACCGCTCCGCCGTGAGCGGGAACACGCCCGCACCGGAGAGTTTGACGGGCGCGGTGAGCTGCTCCTGCGTCACCAGTCGATCGTAGTAGACGTCCTCGTCGATCGGGCGCACCACACCACCGTCGATATTCACCTGATCTGCCTTGTACAAGGTGAACTCGGCCTCGGCGACCGGATTGCCTGCATCGTCGACCTTCATGACGAACAGGCGGTCCTTGACGTTTGTGATATACATCGTCGATGCGAGCTGGCGCTCGAAACCGTCATTCTTCAGACGCACCGTATTGGCGTCGGTCGCACCGTTCAGGCCGTTTGCGGCGGTCGTGAAGTACAGCGCCACCGTATATTCGGCCTGATCGCGCTCGTCCTCATCCATGAGCAGGTAATACTTGGCTATGTCACCCGGCAAGTCGTCGAGTTCGACCTGGAGCTGACCGCTCGCCGTCAGAGTGAAGACGTGCTCGTCGCCTTTTGCCGCCGCGATGACGTCGTCCCAGGTGCCGCCCGAAAGCACCTTGTAGCCCTCCACGGGGCTGCCGTATATGGGAGCCCACGAATCGACACCGTCCGCCTTCGTCTTCTTGAATGCGACCGCGAACAGCGTGCCCTGCGACACATCGACCTTCTCGCCAGTCTCACCCTCGATGGGGTCATTCGGGGCCGTGATGACCTCCTTCGCCACAATCGAGGCGCCGTTCTTCCACATCCAGCTATCGGAGGCTTCGGTCCCCGCCGGATCGACGAAGTAACCGCTTCCCATCTGATCGGAGTAGACGTATTGAAGGTGCATGCATTTGTCCGTGTAATCGAGGGGCGCCTTGTAACCGGCGGGAATCCTCGTCTCCTTGAGCAGGTAATACGTGCTATCGGCATGGTTGGGCGACGTATCGCGCTCATAGAGCTCATCGAAGCTCAGCACCGTGCCGTCGTCCTCCGTGAGCACCATACCGCCGTTGACGTCGGTAACGCCGGTGGCAAGCTGCTCGACCTCGTCCCAGTTCGCGTTCGAACGATACAGCGTGAAGCCCGCGCCCGCGACCGGGTCGCCGTGCTGGTCGACCTTGACGATGTCGGTGTTGGGAACGGTCACGAGGTTGAACTTGAGACTCATGTTCGAGGCACCCGCGCCCCGCTCAAGGTAGAAGAAACGCAGCGTGTGCTGGGTGCCGCCCTTGAATCTGCTCGAATCACCGTCGAAAGCGGAGGTCTCCGCCCCCACAGATTCGAACTTGTCCCTCATGGTGCCATCCGAGCGCCCGTTGATCTTGACGGCGCCCGTTTTAAAATCAATGCTCAGCGTCGCCTCGTTGTGGATGCCGCCGAGGTCTCCCACCAAGATGTCATCCACAAAGACCCATACGTCGTCGTCTCCGGAGAACTCGAAGACCATCGCGTCACCCTGCGGCGTCACGCCGTCCTTGGGCTGCACGAACCGCGATGACATGGACATGCCGAAATGATGGTTCAGCCCAGACGCATCGGCGTTGACGTCCGTTTGGACAAGGGCACCTCCCCGCTCTTCCTCGAACACCTCGTCGATGGGCGCGAACGGGAAGAACTGGCCGTTGGCGTTGTGGCTCGCCCCCGCGCCCTTGATGCCCCATGTGTCGTAGACGGAAAAGCTATTGGAGTCGACGTTGAAGGACGCGAAATTCGTCGTGTCATACACGTAATACCCGTTCGCAGCTTTGAGCAGCCCCGTGGTGCCGATGTGAGCCTTCTTGCCTGAACCCGAGAAGGCGTCGAACAGGTACGCGAGCGATTCCTCATCAAGATAACTCGTCCCCGAAAGCACCGGGTAGCCATTCTCCAGCTTGTCCTTCACGATTCCGCCGTAGCGGTCGGCCCCGCCCGTCCACGCATTGGGGCCTTCGCCAGAGCCGGCAGCGCCGCCGTTGAGGTCACCGTTGTTGAATTTGAGGGTGTGCCCGCGGTTGATTCCGCCGTTATCGCCCGAGATCGCACTCTCATCGGCGTCGTTCACCCAATAATCGAACAGGTTGATAGTGGTGCCCGAAGGCGAGACCGTCTGGATGAGGTGTTTTTGGAGATCGTCCGCGAGAGCCGCATGGGCCTCTCCTGGCGGGATGGCGCCCAAGACCATCGCCGCAGCACACGCGACGGCGACAATGGCGCGCACACCGGCACCCATCAGCAGACGGTGCCCGACTTTAAATCGACGAGCACCCCCCCTTTCCGAACTTCGTTCCGATAACGAACATAGCAGGCACCTCACAGGCAGCATAAAACGGCAGACGCATGCGTTCATATTACACCCCTCATGCCCAGCGTCTTTACCGCGATGCAGCAGGCACCGTCATTCCGCTTTTCGTCCGTTCGCGTCGCGTTTCATGCCGCTTGTTCCGTTTTTCGCTGCGTTCGCTCTGCATTTCATGCCGCTCGTTCCTCTTGGCGCGGCGTTCGCCTCGCTTCCCGAGCCTTCCGATCTGTCAAATGAATTGAGGTCCACCACTGAAAAACATGGACGCCCGACTACCATCGAACGTCCACACCATCATCAATGCAGTTCGGGCGGAGCAACCTGGACTGGAAACGCCTTAACAGATCTTGCAGACCCAGCCGTGCTTGTCCTCGATGCTGCCGCCCTGGATGCCGGTGAGAGTCTCGCGAAGCTTCTTCATCACCGGACCGGAGGTCTCGTGACCGTCGGGGAAGACCACGACCGTGTCGCCGTCGTGGATCTCGCCCACCGGGGAGATGACCGCGGCGGTGCCGCACAGGCCGCACTCCACAAAGGCACCCGAGGTGACCTCGGCCCACGTGACGGGACGCTCGTCAACGGTGATGCCCAGGTCCTGGGCAACCTGGACGAGCGAGCGGCGGGTGATGGAGGGCAGGATCGAGTCGGTGTGGGACTTGGGCACCACAAGCGTGCCGTCCTTGGCGACGAACAGCACGTTGGCGCCGCCGGTCTCCTCAACGTAGGTGCGGGACTCTGAGTCGAGGTAGAGGTTCTCGGCATAGCCATTGGCGTGCGCGTCCATGCCGGCCTTGAGGCTCATGGCGTAGTTGAGGCCGGCCTTGATGTTGCCGGTGCCGTGGGGCGCGGCGCGGTCGTACTTGGAGACGCACAGCTTGACCGCCGTGTCGCCACCCTTGAAGTAAGGACCCACCGGGGTCACGAGGATGCGGAACTGGTACTCGTCGGCAGGCTTGACGCCGATGACGTCGCCCGTGGCGACCATGAGCGGGCGCACGTAAAGCGTGGCGCCGGAGCCGAACGGCGGCACCCACGCGGCGTTCGCCTCGACGACCTGCTTGACCGCCTCGACGAAGCGGTCCTGCGGGAAGGCGGGCATGACCAGGCGCTCGGCGGAATCGGCCATGCGCCGGGCGTTCATGTCGGGGCGGAAGCAGACGATGGAGCCGTCCTCGGTGGTGTAGGCCTTGAGGCCCTCGAAGACCTCCTGACAGTAATGGAGGATGCCCGCGCACTCGGACAGCGTGATGGTGTGGTCGGTGGTGAGGCCGCCCTCGTCCCACGCGCCGTCCTTGTAGTTGGATACGTAGCTGTAATCCGTCTTGCGGTAGCTGAAGTCGAGATTGCCCCAGTCCAGGTCCTTCTTCTCAACGGTCATCGCGAACTCCTTACTCGATGAAGCCCCTCGTCGGGGGCGCGCGTTCAACGTAAGGGCCCTCCAGGCGGAGGCCCCTTGCAAACGAGAATGCCGGGCACATGGCCCGGCAACGGCATGTACGCTTGATTGTACTCCGCCACGATGGAGTGTCGGCAAAATTAATCACCGCGAAACGGTTCGCGCGGCGATGCACCCGCGCCCCGTATGCGAAGTCAAATCGAGGGTAACAATGTCAAAAATCGCCATCCAAATCAGGCGGTTTTTCGACATTGTTACCCTCGATGTCACGGGCAGGCGCTCACCGCAGGCGCACGGGCCGAACCCGCGCCCGCGTCCCTACTCGCCCTCGGCCTCACGGCGCTTCTGCTCGGCACGCGCCGGCAGGATGCGGAACTTGATCCACCAAGCCACCACAGCGACAGCTACGACAATGATGACGACCTTCACGACGCTCGACACCCACTCGGCCTGAGCAGTGATTTGCTCCCAAGCGCCGCCGGCCCAAAAGCCGAGCGTGCACAGGATGGCGTTCCACGCCAGCGAGCCCACGAGGGTGTAGATCGCAAAGCGGACCATGTTCATCTTGGCGGTCCCAGCGGGAATGGAGATGAGGCTGCGCACCACGGGGATGCAGCGGCAGACAAGTACCGTGATCTGGCCCTTGCGGTCGAACCAGCCAATGGCCTTGGCCACATCGTCGGAATGGAAGCCCAGCATGCGCATGGGCTTGGTGTCGAAGAAGTCCTCGAGGCGCTCCTGCGAAAGCAGGCGGCCGATGCCGTAGAGGAAATACGCGCCCACAACGGAGCCCACAGTGGCAGCGACGATGACTCCCGGGAGCGTCATCGCGGTTTGCGTTGCGAGGAAACCGGACAGCGGCAGGATGAGCTCACTCGGGATGGGAGGGAACACGTTCTCGAACAAGATGAGGCCTGCGACCGCGAAGTAGCCAAACTGGCTGATGAAACTGAAGAATGCCTCTTGCATGTGATGCCCTTCTAAGCGACTGCATTGATCAACTGCTGCAAAATGCAATGTTCACCATAATAGCGGTCGCGCATAACGCCTTGGTAATGTGCGCAGTCTTTCCAGAACCCCCTCGGCATGGAGGCGTGCGACATCACGCGATCGCGCGCCCCGCCTCTGTCTCCATCTTGTTAATCCTAGCGATTCTCTCGACATTACACGGGAGGGCGCGTACACTTGCACCTCACACGCCAAAAAAGCCAAGCGCCCCAGGAGGAAGACATGGGAGCCATCGCCACCGTCCGCGAGGACATCGCGACCGTCAAGGCCAACGACCCCGCCGCGCAGAGCAGCCTTGTGATCTTCCTCTCCTATCCAGGGCTCCACGCCAAGTGGATGCACACACCCGAACATTGGTTGTGGGAGCACGGAGCACGCGGCCTCGCTCGCGTCCTTTCGCAGGTCACGAGGTTTTTCACCGGCGTCGAGATTCATCCCGCCGCGCAGCTTGGACGGCGTCTCTTCATCGATCATGCCATGGGTGTGGTGATAGGCGAGACGACCATTGTCGGCGACGACTGCGTCTTGTACCAAGGCGTCACCCTGGGAGGCACGGGCAACGAGAGCGGCAAGCGCCACCCCACGCTTGGCAACAATGTCACCGTGGGAACGGGGGCCAAGGTTTTGGGCAATATCCATATTGGCGACAACGTACGTATCGGAGGCAACTCCGTTGTGGTGAAGGACGTACCCAACAACTGCACGGTTGTTGGCATCCCCGGGCGCGTGGTCAAGCGCAACGGATGCCGCGTGATGAGCGAAAGCTTCGATGCAAGCTGCCACCGAGAGAACATGCCCGACCCCGTCGAGGAGGACTCGATCATGAACCGCGAGGGCATCGCGGGCAACGCGCGGCGCATCGCCGAGCTCGAACAGCAGGTCAACGAGCTGAGCGCCCTCGCGAGGCAGTTCGCCGAACAATTCGAGCGATAACCGGGCATCGTTGCGAGGAACCGGATAATACGCGGGGCCCCACAGCGACCTCGACGCCACCTCTCAATGCAAGCTTTCGCGGGCGCACCCATCAGCAGCCGAGACAGCGGACCCCTCCTCGTCGGGAGTGGCGATCTCCTTGATAACTGACTCGTCGCCCTGCACCAGGTAGGTGCGCTCGCTGCCGCAATACGGACACGTGCGCCCGTGCTCGACCGTGTCGTACGTCTTTTCGCAGGCCTCGCAGAACGTGACGGCGGGCACCTCCTCGATTACAAGTTCCGCCCCACGCATCAGGTCATGCTTGGCGCACGCCCAGTTCCAGCAGTCGGTGAGGTACCTCGGGATGATGCCCGACACTTCGCCGAGCTCCAACGTGACCGAGGAGACGCGACGCAGGTTATTTTGCGCCGCAACCTCCTCAACGCTGCGGATGATATGGAAGACAATGCCCAATTCATGCATGAACAAAACTCCAAACTCAAAGGGTCAAAACGCCCTAAATCGCCTTGAAAGCCGAGAGGGCCAGGCCTTTTAGTCACCCCCCGGCTGAGAGGCAAGATGGGTTATTTGGATCCCTTTGAGCCAAAGCGGATCTTGATCTCGCGCTTGAGCGCGTACTTTGCCAAGCTCGGGACCTTCTTCTCGTACTTCACCATGTTGCTGCACTCGGGATGCTCGCGGTGCAGGTGGATGGCGTCGAACGCGCACTTGGTGGTGCACAGGCCGCAGCCGATGCACTTGTTCTCGTCGACGATGCTCGCACCGCAGCCCAGGCAGCGCGCAGTCTCGGCGCGGACCTGCTCCTCGGTGAACGTCTCGACGTACTCGCGGAAGGGCTGGACCTTCTCGCGACCGTAGTTATGAACTGCGTCGCCACGGCTCGCGGTGTCGTAGCTGCCAAACTCCACGTCATCGCGGTTGAGCTCGCGATACGTGCGCGGGTTGCGACCGATGGTGAGCGTCGCGTCCTGCACGAAGCGGTGGATGGAGATCGCGGCCTCGTGACCGGCGGCGATGGCGTCGATGGCGAACTTCGGGCCGGTGTAGACGTCGCCACCCACGAAGATGTCGGGCTGGGCGGTCTGGTAGGTCTTGGGGTCCGCAATGGCTCCCTGGCCGCGCCCGAGCTCGACGGCCTCGCCCTTGAGCAGGTCGCCCCACAGGATGGACTGGCCGATGGAGAACACCACGCGGTCAGCGGAGACGGTGCGCAGCTCGCCCTCGTCATAGGTCGGGTCGAAGCGGCCCTCGTCGTTGAAGACGCGCAGGCAGCGCTTGAACACGACCTCGCGCACGCGGCCGTCCTCGCCCGCGGTCACCGCCACCGGGCCCCAACCACAGGAGATATGGACGCCGTCTTCGTTGGCCTCCACAACCTCCTCGGCACTCGCGGGCATGTCCTCGGCGCTCTCCAGGCAGAACATCTCGACATGCTCGCTGCCCAGGCGCGCCGCGGTGCGGGCGACGTCGATGGCGACGTTGCCGCCGCCCACCACGATGGTGCGGCCGGGCATCGGCGCGGCCTCGCCGCCGCCGTCCTGCTGCTCGGCCACGCCGCGGAGGAAATCGACGGCGACCGAGACGCCCTCGGCGTCCTCGCCCGGGATGCCGGGCAGACGGCCGCCCTGGCAGCCGATCGCCACGTAGAACGCCTTGAAGCCCTGCTCGCGCAGCTCGTCGAGGGTCACATCGCGACCGACCTCGACGCCCAGGCGGATGTCGACGCCCATCTCGCGGATGATCTCGGCCTCGGCCTCGATGACGTCCTTCTCCAGCTTGTAGCTCGGGATTCCGTAGGTGAGCATGCCGCCGGGGCGGGCACTCTTCTCGAAGATGACCGGCTTGTAGCCCTTCTCCGCGAGATAGAACGCGCAGGAGAGGCCCACGGGACCGGCGCCGATCACGGCGATCTTGTCGTCGAAGCCGCCGGCGCGCGTGGGCGTCACGACCTCCGGCACGTAGCGGTTCTCGGCCACGAGGTCCTGCTGGGCGATGAACTTCTTCACCTCGTCGATGGCCACGGCGGCGTCGATGCGGCCGCGCGTGCAGGCGTCCTCGCAGCGGCGGTTGCAGATGCGGCCGCAGATCGCCGGAAGCGGGTTCTCGCGCTTGATGAGGGCGAGCGCGTCGCGGTAGCGCCCCTGGGCGGCGAGTTTGAGGTAGCCCTGGACGGCGATGTGCGCGGGGCACGCCGTCTTACAGGGGGAGGTGCCCGTGTCGTACGTCTCGATGCGGTTCTTGTTGCGGTAGTCGGGGCTCCACTTCTCGGGGCCCCACTTCACGGCGTCCGGCAGTTCCTGCTTGGGGTACTCCGGCACCTTGCCCGTGCTCGCGGCGCAGAGCTTCTGGCCGAGCTTGACGGCGCCCGCGGGGCACACCTCGACGCAGCGGCCGCACGCGACGCACTTGTCGGCCTCGGTGCGCGCCACGTACGCCGAGCGGGACAGGTTCGGGGTGTTGAACAGCTGCGAGGTGCGCAGTGCGTAGCACACGTTCACGTTGCAGTTGCAGATCGCGAAGATCTTATCCTCGCCGTCGATGTTGGTGATCTGGTGCACGAAGCCGTTCGCCTCGGCCTGGCGCAGCGTCTCGTAGACCTCCTCGCGCGTGATGTAGTGGCCGCGATCGGTCTCCACCACGTAATCGGCCATGTCGCCCACGGCGATGCACCAGTCGTTCGGGTCGTCGCCGCAGCCCTCGCCCAGCTTCGCACGGCTCATGCGGCAGCTGCAGGGGCTCGCGGCGTACTTGCCCTCGTACTTATCCAGCCAGTGCTCGATATGCTCGATGGAAACGGAGCGGTCCTCCATCTGGATGGCCTGCTCCACCGGGATGACGTGCATGCCGATGCCCGCACCTCCGGGCGGGACCATCGGCGTGGCCTTGGCAAGCGCCCCCTTTGATGCCTGCTCGAAGAACTTCGCCACCGCCGGGTGCTCGTCGATCTGGGACTGGCGCATGTTGAGGAACTCCGCCGAGCCGGGCACGAGCATGGGCAGGACCCACTGCTTGGTGCGCGTGGGGTTCTCCCAGTTGTACTCGAGCAGGCCGATGTAGCTCATCTCGTCGAGGAGTTTCTCGAGCGCGACCTCGTCCATGCCGGTCGCCTTCACCGCGTCGGCGAGGGTGTAGGGGCGGCGCATCTTCATCTTAAGGAGCACGTCGGCCATCTCGTCGGTCGTCACCTCGGCGAACGCCCAATACTCGAAGGGCTTGAGCTCCTTGCGGCCCAACAGGCGGTTGGTGCAGTGCTCGCACAGCGCCACGATCTTGGGACGCGGGTTCTCGGGGATGGGCGGGACGAACTCGGATCCGATATCGGGCTCGGTGAACGAGATTCCGGGACCGTTTACGATCATGTTCGGTTTCCTTTCGCTGTCGCGATAATGTAGGTCTTTGGATGGGGACGTTAGGCGTGCCACCTGCGACGTGGGAATGGTGCAGCTGGTGCAGTTGGAGTGCGTCCCCAAACGCACCATTTTCGGTTTGCCGCTACTCGTCGGTCTTCCACTCCGCCACGCGCGTGCGCAACCAGTCGGCCCAGACGTCGATGCCCTCGCCCGTCTTGGCGCTGATGGGGATGATGGTCGCGTTCGGGTTGCGCATGAGGATGTTCTCGCGCACGCGCTCCATGCTGAACGTGTCGAACACGGACAGCGCGTCGATCTTGTTGATGAGCACCACGTCGCAGATGCTGAACATGAGCGGGTACTTGAGCGGCTTGTCGTCGCCCTCCGGCACCGACAGGATCATCGCGTTCGCCGAGGCGCCGGTGTCGAACTCCGCGGGGCACACCAGGTTGCCCACGTTCTCCAAAATCGCCAGGTCGACTGGCGCCCCGGTGGCCTCTTCGCCGTCGGAGCCCTCACTCGCCACAAGCTCGTCCAGGCCTTGCTCGGTCATGTACGCGTCGAGGTGGCACATGCCCCCCGTGTGCAGCTGGATGGCGCGGGCCCCGGTGCCGAGGATGGTGCGCGTGTCGACATCGGAGTCGATATCGGCCTCCATCACCGCGATGGACATCTCGTCGCGCAGCGCCTCGATCGTGCGCGTGAGCGTGGTGGTCTTGCCCGAACCCGGGCTGGACATCAGATTGAGCAGGAATGTCCCGCGCTCGCGCAGCGTCCCGCGCAGCTCCTCCGCCTTGCGATCGTTATCGGCGAATACGCTCTGTTTGACCTCAATAACGCGAACATCTCCCATGAGCCCTCCCAACTGGCATTTCCCTGTCATATGCCGTTCAGCGAATTCGTTGACACTTTGTCAAATTACATATTGACGTTTTGTCAACAAAGGTCAAGACTGGAATCGGTAAAGGCAGGGACAACAAGGAGGAACGGTCATGGCCAGCGAAGCACCCGGTCACCACGAGCGGCTCGCACACGACGATCGGCGCGGCGACATCCTCGCTGCCGTGCGGTCCGCCATCGAGGAAGACGGGATCAGCCGCCTGTCCATCTCTTCCATAACCAAGCGCGTGGGCTGCACGCGCTCGCTGTTCTATCACTACTTCCCCACTAAGGAAGACGCGCTGCAGGCCGTCCTCGACCAGAGCATCGATGCCTTTGTCGAACGGCTCATCGATTGGAACGCCAGCCGTGTACCCGGAGACATCGAAGGCGCCCTTGACCAGGCGGCCCATCTGCTCAAATCCATGGTGCGCGGCGATTCTGACCACACAGCGCGCTCCGTTGCGCACGGCGGCGACGCCTCGCTTTATGCGTCGTTCGTACATCGCGTTGCCGACCGCACCGCCCGCTACGTGTGCTCGTCGACCGTCGTTGACTTCGCCGCTCGCCACGAGGTGCGCATCGACCACCTGTACGAAACGTTCTACGTGCTCATCACCGGTCTCATCATGTATGTACGCACGCACCCCGATGCACCTGAGGAAACCATCAAGGACATCATCGCGAGCACGCTGCACATCGAGGGCTACACGGCGAAGTACCCCGAACGCCGCCCCGTCCGCTAGGGGCCTCCTCCTCGAATGTCGATCAAGGCCGCTACGGCCCGAGATAGAAAGGGGAACAGATGTTGTTCCAGGTTTATGGCGAAAACGCCATGTTCCAGTGGCTGGGATGGATTATGGTCTTTGCGGGCCTCATCGCCGCCAACGAGATCGCCCGCCGCTCCAAGGTCGGCGGCATCGTGTGCTTCCTCGGCATCCCCGCCGTGCTCACGGTGTACTTCATCTCCATCTACGTGTGCGCCGGGATGGGCATGGAGTGGGCACTCAACAACCCCACGTACCTGCACATGGGCAGCTGGTTCCACTACGCCAAGCTCTACGCCGCCACCGCCGGTTGTATTGGCTTCATGATGCTCAAGTACGGCTGGGGCAAGCTCGGGCGTAGCGAGGCCTTCAAGGTCTTCCCCTTCGCCATCGTGGCCATCAACATCCTCATCGCCGTGGCGAGCGACTTCGAGAGCGCCGTGCGCGCCTTCGGCACCACCTGGGTCTCCTCCGAGGGCGTTACGCTCATGGGCGGCTGGCACAACGTGTTCAACGGCATCGCCGGCCTCATCAACATCTTCTGCATGACCGGCTGGTGGGGCATCTACCGTTCCAAGAAGGGCGACGACATGCTGTGGCCCGACATGACCTGGGTTTACATCCTCGCCTACGACCTGTGGAACTTCTGCTACACCTACAACTGCCTGCCCACGCACGCCTGGTACTGCGGCCTGGCGCTGCTGCTCGCGCCTACCGTGGCGAACTTCTTCTGGAACAAGGGCGGCTGGATCCAGAACCGCGCGAACACCCTCGCCCTGTGGTGCATGTTCGCCCAAGTGTTCCCGATGTTCCAGGATTACTCCGTGTTCTCCACGAACTCCGTGAACAACCCGCAGGTCAACCTGGCGGTCTCCGCGATCGCCCTCGTGGTGAACATCGCAGCCTTTGGCTACATCATGTACCGCGCCAAGAAGCTCGGTGTGAACCCCTACAAGCACGAGGTCTTCAAGGGCACCCGCGATTTCGAGCAGGCCATGTCCCGCGCTGCGTAGGACTTGCGCCTAAGCCACGTGCGTTGCCTCGGGATTCGGGACGCGTCTTGGCAGCGGTCGAATGGAGCCACGCCGCACCGATCAGCGCACCGCAGCCCATATCGATTCGCATGCCAGCATTTGGCACATCAATACGTCGTTCTGAACAGGTGGAGCCGCCCGTCAAGGGCGGCTCCACCTGCATGACGGGCTTTAAACCGACCTCCGAATCCACCAAGTCGAGCTTTTTCGTATTCAAATCAAATAATGGCGAGTAGCCCCGACAGGCGACCCACCGTCACCTGCGGTTTTTCCCAACTTGAAACCCGCTGTACTCGGCTTTTCCGAAAACGAATACGAAAAAGCTCAAGATGCCACTCGCAGCTCAGCCCCGACACGCATTATGCAAAGCAGTTCATTTGCTCAAAAGGCCGGAGGAGCGGCGCATTGGCCTATTTTCAAGTCAGATTGGCTGAAATGCATCGCACTTTTTCGTGGCTTCGCAAGTTCGTGTGGGTACGGGCCACGCCGACCCGCGGCCCGGCAGCAACGGCTCCCATTCGGCGTCCACGCCGTTCGCGCACCGGGGAGCAAGAAGGCCCGGCGTCACCTCAGATGAGATCACCGCCATCTTGCATAAACGACGCCATGTTAAGGCGCCTGACGCCGTCCCTCTCCTGCAGCAGGGGGGGGTCAAGCGCGAAAAGGTAGCGCGAGCATCCGTCCCTGATGTAGCCGAACGGCCTGTACCCCCGCTCCTCCACGCCCCCATCGACGATCGTCATCGAGACCTGGATGTAGACGGCGATCGTCCGCCGCTCAACGGCGATGCGCTCCGTCTTGGTGAAGCGGTCGTGGAGGTTGGTGAGGCTTGTCGGGGCTCCGTAGTTGTTGCTGGCGTAGGTCATGCCGCGGTTGGACGTATCGATGTTCCGGATCTTGTTGTGAGACCTGATGTCCTTGTCGACGATCCGCCCGACGACCTCCTCGTAGTCTCGGGCGTTCTGCGCCTCGTCGATGGAGAAGTATTTGAAGTCGTCATCGACAAGAAGCGACTCGATCTTTTCCTCCACCTGCTCGGCCGTCCTTATCGAGCGGTTGCCGCACTTGTCGAGGTCATGTAAATAGCATACAGACAACAAAAAGCTCGGAGATGATCACGTCTCCGAGCTGCAGTTTCTTGGTCGCGGGGGCAGGATTTGAACCTACGACCTCCGGCTTGTGAGCCCGGCGAGCTACCAGACTGCTCCTACCGACGCAAACGATAGCGTCGCTTGGGGCTGTTGGCCGCCCCGATTCCCTCGACAATTCCTTCCTCCATAAGCGCAGACAGATATCGGCGCACCGTTTTCACTGACATACCCGACGCTTTCGCAAGTTCCGACGTGCTTACGCTCTCGCGATCGGCAATGTAACCAAGGATGGCAGTCTTAACGTTTTCCTTTGTGTATGAGCGGTCTTCCTGGTCCGCCATGCGTCGATGCCTCATGATCAAAACAAACTCATCGAGGGTGCTCTTCGCAATCGGCGCGGGCATCAAGGCCTGTTCGAGCTCCCTATTAATTGTTGGATAGCCTGAGCCTCGATTCTCGACGACGCGACCAACCCTGCCATCAACATCAGAGTAGGGCACATCCTCGAGAATTCGAGCTAGAAACTGGTTCCTCGAAGCCGTTGCGCCTCGTTGTCCCAAACGTTCAACCGTCAACGAGCCGAACAAGCCGCCGGGGTTGGACAACTCCATACGATCGGGGTAAAGGTCAATCATTACCGGGGTGCCTAACGCATCGGGAGAATAATCCCTATGCATCAACGCGTTGGCAACAGCCTCACGGACTGCAGCCAACGGGTAGTCCGGCACGTTTTCTCTCAACGCACCTTTTACGATTGCGCCATGCTTCATGTTTCGCGATGCAGCCCGCACCGCATCAACTACCATGATGGGTATTGGCCCATCGATATCAACCGAATCAGAAAAACGTTCCCCAGCTCTCCCCACTTCGCCCTTTTTCGGTGTCGGATAGGCTGTGAACACAATGTTGGCACGAGGAAAAAACTGTTGCGGAGAAAACCCCAATGCCATAATGCCGGCAACGGTCGGCCTCAAAACCCCTTCAGCATCGAGAGAAACTACACGCCGATTCGCCATGAGCTCCTCATCGCTTAAAGCCGCGGACCTGCCCAGTGTCGTCGACCTCACGCGCGAGAGCCATCCTGCGAGCAATTCTTGATCAAAGTCATCGATCGTTGCGCCCTCAACAACAACAGCATCGTTGCGCGCGCTTCGATATTGATTTTCGATATATCGATCGATTTCGTAAGATGACATCTTGTGGTCGCCATCGCCCGTTCTTATGTATGAGCCAAGGCGTTGACCGAGCTTTTTGACATAACATGGCTTCTCCCGTGGCGGAGCCTCGGGAACATTAACCACAACGACGGGCTTCGACTCAAACTCCAAAACCATGATGTCGACCATCTGGGGAGGCTCAACGAGTTCCCTCGCCGCTTGGGCGCTATGCGCCTGGATCATCTTCACATCGATGCCCACCGAATGGAAGCCGTCTTTTTCGCTGATGCCGAAAACGATCGTTCCGCCAGCTCCATTAGCAAAAGCGGAAATCGAATCCGGCATCGTCTTGGGAAAACCGCCTGCCGCGGTTTTGAGTTCGTATTCGGCAAGGTCCGTCCCTGCGGCCCTCATGTGCTCAACCGCAGCGGCCAACTCGATATCATTCGTTATGAACATAGCTGTCCTTCGATTGAATCATTAGTCAGCCCCTACTATACCCCAGCCATTCCCCAGTTCCGCAGTAAAGTTCCCTAGTTCCGCAGTTTAGTTCCCTAGTTCCCTAGTTAAGTTCCTCAGTTTGCACCTTGCTGGCTTGTGTCAGATTGGGCATGCAGGGCCCGCTCTGTCCAAATGTCTCGATCTGTAATACCTAGCCGGCCAAATCGGGTCTACCTGTTACAGATTGAGATTTTCGACCGAAAAGTTGAGAATCGGGCCGATAACACAGCCCCCAGATAAGAAAAAAGCTCGTCGGCTATGCCGACGAGCTGCAAATTCTTGGTCGCGGGGGCAGGATTTGAACCTACGACCTCCGGGTTATGAGCCCGGCGAGCTACCAGACTGCTCCACCCCGCAATGTCTGGACGCACCGTGTGCGCAAGGAGTTATATTACGCGCAGAGCCCCTTCATTGCAAGGGCCTCCTTAAGTGTCTTCACAATTCTGACACCTTTCAACCCCGTTGGAATCGACACGCCGTTCCCAACGGTGCCCTCCGGGCACATGCTAAATCAAACCGAAATGCCGCAGCGCGTGGACCACGCCATCGTCCTTCACATGGTCGGTCACGTAGTCCGCGCGCTCCTTGAGCACCGGCATCGCATTACCCATGGCGACCTTCGTCTCCACCGCATCGAACATCGGGAGGTCGTTCTCGGAGTCACCGAACGCGAACGTGCCCGCGACTTCGAGCCCCTCCAGCTCCAGCACCTTGGCAATGCCGCTCGCCTTGGTCACGCCCCTCTGCGAATACTCGCTCGCCAGGCCCATATCGCACACGTCGAAATTGGCCTCGACCAGCTCGCACAGGCGGGCGTCGCCCATGATCGAGGGCGCCTTCAACATCCCGGGCTGCGTGAACTTGCAAAACCGCAATTCGGGAGCGAGCCCCAGCGCCTCCTCGAGGGAATGGGCGACGGGCATGTCGGGAAACGCCGGGACGGCCTCCAGCGTCCGCGACACCACGAGCGGCGTCTCGCGCGATTCGAACATCACCGTCGTGTCCACGGCGAGCACCAGGCGAATGAGCTCAGCCGCCAGCTCGGAATCGATCAGCGTCTCGTGCACGACCTCGCCGCCCAGCGACACGCACGACCCCGCCGCGGAGATCACGCCGTCGAACCCGGCGGCCACGAGCGCGTCGCTCACCATGGAAAGCGGGCGCCCCGTGCAGACGTACGCATGGTGCCCGCGCTCCCGCAACCGCCCGATTGCGTCGAGCACGCCCGACGTCGGCAAGATCTTGGTGAAATCCTCCCCCTCGGGGATGTTCGCAGGGTCCACCCAGACGAGCGTGCCATCTACATCGAAGAACAACGACGCCGAGGAGTCCCCCAATCCGCGCGCCGTCGATGTAGCCAAAGCCGCTCCGGCCTCCATAGAGGCCCCCGCAAGGGGCGTCCAAACCGCACTCGAATCATCGAGCATACATATCCTTCCCCTCTCTTGTGCTCGAACCATGATAGCAAGCTCATCAGCACAGAAGAGGAGCGTACGCGTAAGGAAGCTGCCATAATACAAAGAGATTATGGACAGACGGCCGCGCATCATACACACGATTTTGCCGCCACTTATATTAGGAGTGACCATGGCGCAGACGCCCCTCACGCCTCCCAACACTGCCGCGCACGAGTTTTACGCGAGCTGCCCCGAGGGCTTTGAAGCCGCCCTTGCCGACGAACTGCGCTCTTTCGGCCTGCGTCAGGTTCGGCGCCTCAAGGGCCGCGTCACGTTCGCGGGCGCGCCCCTCGATGCCTACCGCGCCTGCCTGTGGTCGCGCCTGGCGAGCCGCGTCTTTGTTACCCTCGCCCGCTTCGATTGCGTCACCGCGGACGACTTGTACGAGGGCTCACGCGCCATCGCTTGGGAGAACGTCCTCGCGCCTGGCGCAACCATCGCCATCTCGGCGCGCGGCACGAGCGATGAGCTGCGCAACTCCCATTATTCCGCCCTGCGCGTGAAGGATGCCCTGTGCGACCGCCTCGTCGAGATCGCCGGCCGTCGCCCCAACGTGGACGTGGATGACCCCGACGCGCGCATCCTGCTCACGCTGCGCGGAGACCGCGCCAGCCTGCACCTCGACCTTTCCGGCGACCCGCTGTTCAAGCGCCTCCCGCGCGAGGCAATCCGCCCCGGCGCCGCCCACGTGCTGCGGCCCGACTACGCCGCGCTGGCCCTGACGCAGCTTGGCTGGCAACAGGCCTGCTCGCACGCCATGGCATGCGCGAGCGACACGGCGGCCTCCACCGCGGACGACGGCACCGCCTCCGTCTTCCCCATCCTGGTCGATGCCTGCTGCGCTGGCGGCGGCATCGTGCTGGAGGCAGCCCAGATCCTCGCCGACCGCGCGCCCGGCCTCGAGCGCGACAACTGGGGGTTCAAAGCATGGGCGGAGTACGACGAATCCGCGTGGCTCTCCCTGCGCAAAGAGGCGCTCGGGCGCATCGACGCGGCGCGCGACCGCACGGCGCGCATTCTTGCCACCGACATTTCCGGTGACGCCGTCTCGTGCGCGCGCCGCGTCCTCAAGGCATCCGGCCTCTCGGACCGCGTGATCTTCGCCCAGCCCGACGCGCAGAAAATCGTCCGCAAACTCGCCATTCCCGCTATCGGCGACACCCAGATCGTCGGCGGCATCGTCATCGACACGACCGAGGTCCCCCTCACCAAGCTGCCGCGCCTTCTCTCCCTCGTTACCGACCTGCGCACCGGCGCGGGCGCACCCTTTGGGGAAGCCCTCGTCGGCAAGCCCGTCACCGTCCTCACGCGCGACAACGTCCTCGAGCAAGCCCTCGGCACCCCCCGCGGTCGCCTGTCCATCATGCCGAACAACGAGGGGGCCCAGCTCCTCACGTTCGTCGAACTCTCTGAGGGTGACCTCGAGGACACCGAGGCCGCAGACGACGAGCGAGTCGCACCCGCGGGCACCACCGCCATCGACCTGGGCGATGGTAAGCCCTGCCCCGTCATGCTGCCCGAGTCCGAGCAGTTCGCGCGCCGTCTGCGCAAAGTCGCTAAGCAGCGCCGCAAGTGGGCGCAGCGCGAGGGCATCACCTGCTACCGCGTCTACGATGCCGACCTGCCCGATTACTCCGCCGCCATCGACCTGTACGAAGGCAGTGCCACGACCCCGGGCCGCTGGCTCGTGGTTGCCGAGTATGCCGCCCCGCGCCACATCGACCCGGCACTCGCCGAGGCGCGTCTGCTCGACATGCTCGCCATCGCGCCGCGCATCCTCGACGTGAACCCCGAAAACGTATTCGCCAAGGCCCGCATCCGCTCGCGCGGCGGGTCGCAATACGGCAAGCAGGCGGGCGGCACGTCCGCGGCGGCAATGGGTGGCAACGGGGTCGTCGGCGTGCGCAAGGGCGGCGCCGGCCAAGGCCCGAGCCCCAAAGCCGCCGCTCGCGCACCCCAGGGCACCGGCGCGGGGACCCCGTCCGACATCCGGACTCGCAGGCTCCCCCTCATCGAAGAGGGCGGCCTCACCTTCGCCGTCAACTTCAACGACTACCTCGACACGGGCATCTTCCTCGACCACCGCATCACGCGCAGCCTGGTGCGCGAGCACGCCCGCGGCAAGCGGTTCTTCCTCAACCTGTTCGCCTACACCGGCACGGCCACCTGCTACGCGGCCGACGCCGGCGTGGAGGAGACCGTCACCGTGGACCTCTCCAACACCTACCTGGACTGGGCCGAGCGCAACATGGAGCAAAACGGCTTTGTGGGCCCCGACCACCATTACGTGCGCGCCGACGTCATGAGCTGGATCCGCGACATGCGCGCCACACGCAACCGCTGGGACCTCATCTTTTGCGACCCGCCCACCTTCTCCAACTCGAGCAAAATGGGTCGCCGCACGTGGGATGTCCAGCGCGACCACGTGGAGCTGCTCGTGGGCCTCTCGCGCCTGCTCTCCCGAGAGGGCGAGGCGATCTTCTCCTGCAACCTGCGCACCTTCCGCCCCGATACCGAGGAGCTCGCACGCGCCGGTGTGGTGCTCACCGACATCACCGCGCAGACCATCCCCGAGGACTTCGCCCGCAACCAGCGCATTCACCACTGCTACCTGGTCCGCCGCCACACCTCCGAGGAGGCCATGCGCATGGTGGGCATGGACGAGAGCGCCATTCGCGAGCGCACGCGCGAGCTGCGCGAGAACGCCCGGCGCCATGACGATGCACGTAGCAGCGAACCGAGCGGCAGCAACACCCGCCGCGAAAAGACGCGCCGCCGCGATGCGCGCGGCGGGCGCTGACCCAACATGAGGGCCTAAGGGGCGTGCACTCTTCGGTATCTGCGTTCCCCGAGAGTTAACTCTCGGGGAACGAATCAGGCGAACCGGGAGAAAAGCTCCCGCGAGAGTTAACTTTCGCGGGAGGAGGGCACGGGACAGGGGAAGGAAACGGAAGCAACCCACCCTTCTATTTGCGTTCCTGCAGCTTGTGACATATAGCGTTTGCCCTGCACAATCCCTATAATGGCTTGAACGTTAGATGGCATGCACATGCCTCTCGGCGCCCGGGCACGCGTGTCCCCGCCGGGTCACACTCGCCAAGGAGCAACACCGCAATGGCACAAGCAACTGAATCCACCGCGGCGGAACACGGTTCGCACGCGATCCCCGTGAGCATCGGCGCGATGCTCATCACGCTGGGCGTGGTGTACGGCGACATCGGCACCTCGCCGATGTACGTCACCAAAGCCCTCCTCGCTGGCCAAGGCGGCATCATGACCGTCACCGAGGAGTTCATCCTCGGCGCGCTTTCGCTCGTCATCTGGACGGTCACGCTGCTCACCACCGTCAAATACGTGCTCGTCTCCCTCAAGGCCGACAATCACGGAGAGGGCGGCATCTTCGCCCTCTACAGCATCGTGCGCAAGTACGGCAAATGGCTGATCGTGCCCGCCATGCTCGGCGGCGCCGCGCTTCTGGCCGACGGCATCCTCACCCCTGCGGTGACCATCACCACGGCCATCGAGGGCCTGCGCACCATCCCCGCCGTGCACGACATCATGGGCGACAACCAGATGAACGTCGTGGTCATCACGCTCATCATCGTGTGCCTGCTGTTCGCGGTGCAGCGCGTGGGCACTTCCAAGATCGGCCATGCCTTCGGCCCGGTCATGACGTTTTGGTTCCTGTTCCTCGGCGGCGCGGGCCTCATCTACGTGCTCGGCAACCCTGTTGTCCTGCTCGCGTTCAACCCGCTGCGCGGCATCAGCTTCCTGCTGTCTCCCAACAACCATGCCGGCATCATGATTTTGGGTAGCTGCTTCCTCGCCACTACCGGCGCCGAGGCCCTCTACTCCGACATGGGCCACGTCGGCCGCGGCAACATCTACGCCACTTGGCCCTTCGTCAAGATCTGCCTCATCCTGTCCTACCTCGGCCAGGGCGCTTGGCTGCTCACCAACGCCGGCAACCCCGAGCTCGCCCTCATCGAGGACCTCAACCCGTTCTTCCAGATGCTGCCCGAGATGGTCCGTCCGTTCGGCGTCGTCCTCTCCACCTGCGCCGCGATCATCGCGAGCCAGGCACTCGTGACCGGCGCGTTCTCGCTCGTGTCCGAGGCCAGCCGCCTCGACCTCATGCCCCACATGCAGATCTTCTACCCCGCCGAGACCAAGGGCCAGCTCTACATCCCCATGGTCAACAACGTCATGTGGGTCGGCTGCGTTATCGTCGTGCTGCTGTTCCAGAGCTCCGCTCACATGGAGGCCGCCTACGGCCTGGCCATCACCATCACGATGACCTGCACCTCCGTGCTGCTCTTCTTCTACCTGCACGGCGTGCGCAAGATGAAGGTCTTCCCCTGGGCCTTCGTCATCTTCTTCGTCGCGCTTGAGGGCTTCTTCTTCGTGTCCTCGCTCACGAAGTTCTTCCATGGCGGCTACTTCACCATCCTGATGGCCGCGCTCATCATGGGCGTCATGGTCAGCTGGTACAACGGCAGCCGCGTCGAGCGCCGCCAGTACACGATGCTCCCCGTGCGCAAATACATCGACCAGCTCGACCGTCTACGCAACGACTCGCACTACGAGACGCTCTGCGACAACCTGGTCTACCTCACCAACAGCACGTCGACCGACATGCTCGACCGCGACATCCTGTACTCGATCTTCGATAAGCACCCCAAGCGCGCCCGCGCCTACTGGTTCCTGAACGTCGAGGTCACCGATGAGCCGCACACCTTCGAGTACTCCGTGGAAAACTACGGCACCGACTTTGTGTACCGCGTGCACCTCCACCTGGGTTACAAGGTCAATCAGCGCGTGAACGCCTACCTGCGCCAGATCGTTTCCGACCTGTCCGCGTCCGGTGAGCTGCCGCCGCAGGTGCACGATTATTCCGTGTACGACAAGCCCGGTGTGGTCGGCTCCTTCCGCTTCTGCCTGATCCGCAAGACGCTTGCGCCCGAGTCCGACGTCGAGCAGCGTGAGCGCCACGCCATCGCGATGAAGTACGCGATCCGCCGCTTCGCCGGTTCGCCGGTGCAGTGGTTCGGCCTGGAGAACTCCAGCGTGTTCTACGAGTACGTGCCGCTGTTCACCAAGTTCAAGCCGGTCGACCGCATCGCACGCGTCGCCATGGATGAGCGCTGCTAACGAGCGCCTCCGCAATCTCACTGAATGTCAAAAAGACCCATCCAACCGGATGGGTCTTTTTTGTTTGCGCGTACCAGGACGTTCGCCACGAAACCGAGGCCCCAGCGGAGCCCCGAGCATCGCGCTTGAGATGTTTCTACCAGCCCTTTCCAAGCCAATTCCGAAGCCACAAGTCCATCGACCGGCTCATCTCGGCCATGAAGTCGCTCGTGTGCTTGCGCGTGTAAATGTCGCGCACACGCGCCCCGGACTCCGTTGCGTGAGGGCGGAACATCGCGTCCATCTCGGCGATTTGAGCGTCCATAGTCGGAGCGTCGGCGCGGCGATAGCGCTCCTCCATCACAAGGTTGACGGTCGGATGCGGGGTTGCCGGGCGCTCCTTCTTAGGGGTTCCAAGGATGAGCATACTCAAGGGCACGGTGTGCTCGGGCAAATACAGAAGGTCACGCACCTCCTCGGCGTTCTCTATGATGTCGCCTATGTAGCAGGTGCCCAATCCCACCGCCTCGGCGGCAATTGCCGCATTCTGCGCCGCAATCACCGCGTCCTGCGCCGCGATTCCAAAATCGCCCAGACCGGGATGCGGGCGGGCAGTGCAGCCAGATTCGGTCGCGAATTCCTCGGTCAAGCACCCCACGTGCTCGAACAGGTCGGTCCACTTGCAGTAGTCCACCACAAACACCAGCGCCCACGGCGCCTTGGAGATCATCGGCTGATTGTCGCAAAGCACCGCGAGGCGATCTCGCGTCGCCTGCTCGCGAATATCGATAATCGAATACATCATCATCGCCCCGGCGCTTGGGGCCCTACTCGCAGCATGGAGCACGGCCTCCCGCTGTTCGGCCGTGATTTCCACCGTCAAGTCGAACTGCCGTGTCGAGCTCCTGCGCTCGATGCAGTCGAGCACCGCGTTTCCCGTCATTCCCATTTACCGCCGTCCTTAAGCATCGGTTACGCTTCTTGGCCCATTCTATGGAAACAACGGATACCTGCAGCTTATCGACTAAATCTCGACAATCCGTGGGTAGTATGTTCCCTTGTCGCCTTCCGCGCGTAGCACATGTTTATCAAGGCCGGGTAAGCGCTGTCCAGGATTTGGGCACGCCGCCTGCTTCAACATCCGTTGAGCGAAGAAGAGGTTGTCGTATGTTCACTGCCATCGTATCCATCGCGGGGCTTGTCGCCTCCGCCTACTTGGGCCGTCGGGAGCTCACCCGTCGCAAGGAATCGGGTGATCGCTCCGGCATGGGCTGGGGCATCACGTTCTGCATCATGCAGGCCATTGCCGTCGCGCTGGGCTTTCTCGGCATGGCGCCCGACGACATCCTCTCTCCCATCATCCTGAACGCCGTGCTCACCGCCTGCACTTGGGCCTCTTTCGCGCGTGACATCACCTGGGCGCGCATCGAATCCTACATGCGTTTCGGTGACGAACTCGCCGCCCGCACCTTCCGACCCGACTGCGGTGCATGTGACAAGTACGATGCGTGCGCACATCGCATCACCCGCGACGAGGACCTCTCCCGCATCGGTCGCCTGGGCCGTAAGCTGCGCGGCCGCGCCCACGAGCTCCGCATCGCGCTGCACCGCCCCACCGCGGTCTGCGTGATGTTGCTCTTGCTCGCCGGCCTGTTCGCCATGCTCGGGCTCGAAACCCCCTCCAACCATGACCTCACCTGGTGCTACCCGCTGTGCATCCTGCTTGAGTGGGCACTCATCACCGCCGTCATGGCCGGCCTGTTCTACCTATTCCAGCGTCGCGGTGGCGCCCCGGCGTTCGTCGCCTTCCTATGCTGGGGCATCGGCATGGCGCAGTTCTTCGTCATCACGTTCAAGTCCATGCCCATCCAGCCCGCCGACCTTTCCGCCCTGGGCACTGCCGCTGCGGTGAGTGGCGGCTTCACCTACATCTTCAGCGCGTTCGGCCTGTACGGCATGACCTTCCTGGCCATCTCCATGCTGCTGTGCTCGCTCGCCGGCGTCTTCCGCCCCGAGCCCGCCAAGCGCAACCGCCGCCTCTTCCTCACCAACCTGTTGATCGGTGCCCTGTGCCTCGTTGGCGTTGGTGCCCACGTCACGCTCATCGACTACTACAACACCCTCAACATCACCGTGTACACCTGGCGCCCGCTCGAGAGCTACTACCGCCAGGGCTTCATCCCCACGTTCATCTCCTCCGCGCAGACCATCAAGCCGCCCGTGCCTAAAGACTACGATATGGCCAAGGCCGAAAAGCTCGAGAAGAAGCTCGCCGGCGAGTACGACGAGACTGCCGGCAAGACCCAGCAGCGCACCGATGCCGAGGCCCAATTCGCCAAGGAAAAGCCCACGGTTATCGCCATCATGAACGAGACGTTCTCCGACCTCTCCATCTACCAGAACATGCATGCCGGCTACAACGGCCCGCAGTTCTTCAAGAACCTCCCCGACACCCTCTCGCGCGGCACCCTCTACGTGAGCGCGTACGGCGGCGGCACCTGCAACACCGAGTTCGAGTTCCTCACTGGTAACTCCATGTCTTACCTTGGGTCGGGCGTGTACCCCTACACGATCTACGACCTGCTCGACACCAAGAATCTCGCCGAGCAGTTCAAGGATCTGGGCTACACCACCACGGCCATGCACCCCAACCACGGCACCAACTGGAACCGCGAGAACGTCTACTCCGGCTTCGGCTTCGATCGCTTCATGACGATCAACGACTTCCAGGATGCCGAGAAGCTCCGCGGCATGGTGTCCGACGCCGCCACCTACGACAAGATCCTCGAGATGCTCGAGTCCGACTCCGCGCCTCAGTTCATCTTCGACGTGACCATGCAGAACCACTCCGGCTATGACACCGGCCTGCTCCCGCCCGATAAGCTGAACAACTACCTGATCGACGGCGCGGTGAACAACGAGGTCAACGAGTATCTGTCCCTCATTGAGGAATCCGACCGCGCGCTCAAGGACTTCGTTGGCAAGCTGCGCAAGCTCGACCGCCCCGTCGTGCTCGTGTTCTTTGGCGACCACCAGCCGTTCTTCCCCGACAAGTACAACAACCGCTGGTTCACCAATGAGGATAAGGCCGAGCACAACATGCGCCTGTGGACCACCGACTACCTCATCTGGGCGAACTACGATGTCGCCGGCAACGACCAGGACAGCCATGTGGACAACCTCTCCACCAACTACCTGGGCACCGAGATGATGAACATCATCGGCGCGCCGCTCAACGACTACCAGAAGGCTCAGCTCACCCTGCGCAACGCGCTGCCCGCCATCAACACCACCGGTTACCTTGACGCCACCGGCACCATCTACCTGTCCAGCGTCAAGGAGGATGAGAACGGCGGAGATGCCCATACTTCGCTGCAAAAGGCAATGCAGGCGCGCTCCGAGTACGCCACGATTCAGTACTACGAGCTCTTTGGCGACGGCAAGGATGTGTACACCAAGCTTCGCCAGAGCGCCGCGAACGAGACCGATCCGAACCTCGCGCCCGGCACGACGCAAATCAAGTAACCCGAGCGAAAGGTCAAGAGGCAAGCGCTCGGCCCGCTTCTGCATATCATGACGTCAAAACCCCTGCATGCGATCAAAACATGCAGGGGTTTTGCATATGATTGCCGTCTCCGTTTTTCACTTGAGGGACTTTTGGTAATTACTTTCCGACCTTGCCCGGTAGACAACCCCAACGCCAAGACAAATCCGCAGGTCGGGCTCCCAACTTCTCACCCGCCATTTCACGGTTTCGAATTCTAATTACCAAAAGTCCCATTCATGAACTTTCCGACACGCCGCAGCCCCCCCCCCCACGAAGCGATCACCCAAACCTCAGTCGATGCGCAATCCGGTCGAGCACGGCGACGGGAACCCCGGCGTGACCCTCCAGATACTCCCGGACCGTTCCGTAGCGCTCGTGCAGATGCTCAAGCGTCAATTCCATCTCGGCGGGAATCGCCTCGAACAGGCAACGAGGAGCGCGACGACACAAAAGTGCGGAAACAGCCACGCGCTGAGCACGCATCCCCCGCCCGAGATACCGCTGCGTAGCCGCATAGTCCGCAACGATGTCCTCATCCGAAACCCCAGCGAGTCCCAGCAGCAACATCGCCACAACGCCCGTCCGGTCTTTGCCCGCCCGACAATGAAACAGCGTGCAGCCATCCTGCCCAAAGGCGTCAATCGACTCCATCACGCGTCGGATGCTCGAAGCGTGATTGTCGAGCAGCCCCTTGTACACCGTCGACATGCGATCCGGCAGTGCGTCACGAAACTTTCCCGAATTGAGCTGGTCGAGCATCTGAACATGCACGTACGCCACACCGTCTCGGCCACGGGCATAAGGATCGGGCCAATGACCAACCTCAAAATCGCTGCGCAAATCGACAACGCATTTCAGACCCTCTCCGTACTCCTGCAGATATTCATAGTCTCCAGGTGTCAATTTGCGAAGAGACGGGCCGCGAAGAAAGATGCCGTATGCCGTTTCCCCTTGCGAGCCGTCCTCCGCCCTATACGCACACCCGCCCAAATCGCGCACGTTTCTCACGCGAGCAAGCGGAAGCTGCTGGGAGCCGGCGGAATGAACTGCGGCACCGCGCCGCTCAGTTGCAATTTCCATATGTGCCAATCCACCTTGCGAATCGAAGCTCTCATACGCTGGATTTTTCCATGCGGTTTGTACACTACATCGTATCGCTCGGTGTTCGCCACTTGCTTACGCAACGTTTACGGCATCCCGCTCTGCCTCGAAATTGCCCGAATCGCCAAAACAAGGGGGCGGATTCCATTGCACCCGCCCCGCTCTCTCAAATTGAAGATGGTCCCTGGATGAAGATGATCCCCCGAATTGAACGTTTGGCGTTGGGGCAGTCCCCGAATTGAGACTGTTTGGCATTTGCGCACCCTTACAGGTCGCGCGCCTTATACACCCGCAGAGAGACCAGCGCGCTCACGATATAGCACACCACACCGGAGATCAAAGCGCCCATGGCAAACGACGTCAGGCCCTCAGGCGTTTCCGCGAACGAAAGCGCCTGTTGCATGGCCATAATGGCCTCCTCGCCCATGAAGCCGCCCACCATTAACGGCGCAACTCCCAAGAACATCATGATGAAGGGCAGCCACTGCGTCGCCTTGGTCTGGCCGAATTTGAAGAACACCGGCATGGACACCGATGCAATCACAAACCCCATGGCACTGCAGAACGCAAGGGCGAACACCCCCGCCCGAATCATATCCGCATCGAGGCGCACCATGTTGGCGACCACCTCGGGAAGCAGCGAAGCCCCGCCCATCCAGGACAGCAGGCACGCCGCTACGGAAACGAACAGCGACGCGATCAGCGTGCCCGCCAGCACGAACAGATAGCGACCCAACACCACATCTCTGCGCGACACAGGCATGGTCAACCTAAACGCAGCCCAATCGTTTTGCTCGTCGTAATGACTCGCGCTATTTGACAGGCTGAACATCCCCATCATGAAAATGATGCCCGGCAACATGGAAGTGCTGCCCATGCCCACCGTGAAACACACCGCCATGAACAGGATGCTGAACGCCAGCTGCCTGAGGTATTGCCCAGACACCGTGAGCTCCATCTTGAGCATGCGCATCATCGCGCATCACCGCCTTTCTGGACGCCGTCACGCGGATGCAGGACCGTGCCCTTGAGGACGAGCGCCATGTAGTCGTCAATCGACACGCGGTCACATGGGATCTGCGGGAACGCGCGCATGAACTCAAAACGATCGGAAACGAGCAGGTCCACACCATAGTCGTGATGCAAAACGCGCACCTCCATAGGCGCCTGCGCGCTCGCCAGCACCTGCTCGACCTCCGCCGCACGGCACCGCGCCACTCCCATGAGGTCGCAGATTTCGTCCTTGTCGCACGCAAACACGATACGCCCGTCATCGATGCACACCACCGTGTCGGCGATCTTGTCGAGATCGCTCGTGATATGGCTGCTCATCAGAATCGCATGCTGCGGGTTTCCCGCGGCATCCTCCACCGCCACAAACTCGCGCAGCATGTCGAGCACCTCATCGCGTGCCATGGGGTCGAGCCCGGCGGTCGCCTCGTCCAAGATGAGCACCTGCGGGTTGTGCGCCAGGGCGCAAGCCAAGCTCAACTTCATACCCATACCGCGAGACAGCTCTTTAATCGCCTTCCTCGAATCGAGCTTGAACCGGTGAAGATACTCTTCGAACACGCGCGCGTCCCAATTCCGATACGCGCGCTCCATAAGCTTGCCGACCTCGGCGATCTTGATATGCGGCGGCATCGAAACGGTGTCGAACACTACGCCGATGCGCTCCTTCACCGCGGCGTCGGCGCCGGACAGCCCGCGCGCATCGACACCCAAGATTCGGGCATCGCCCGCATCGATACCGATGATGCCGAGCAGGGCCTTGATGGTCGTTGATTTACCAGCGCCGTTCTGCCCGATAAAACCCACGATTTGCCCCGGTTCCACCGTGAGGGATACGCCCTGCAGTGTGAAGCCGTCGTAATGCTTGGTGATATTGCGAGCCTCGATGAGCGGTGCGCCTGCAAGCGATGTCGTCATAGTTAGTCGTCACTCTCCAACAGGGTCCTCATCATCTCGATGAGCTCTTCATCGGCCAGGTCGAGTGCGCGCCCGGCGTCGATCGCCTTGCCCAAATGCGCCTCGACCTCGCGCAGTCGCTCCTCGCGCAGCAGCTCGTCATTGCCACCGGCCACGAAGCTGCCCTTGCCCTGCACCGTCTCGATGAACCCTTGCGTCTCCAAGTCCGCGTAGGCGCGCTTGGTCGTGATGGCGCTCACCCGCAGGCTATTCGCGAGCGCGCGAATCGAGGGCAACTGCTCGCCCGCCACCAGGTCGCCTGCCATGATCTGGCTTTTGACCTGTCGGACGATCTGCTCGTAGATGGGCTGGTTGCTCGAGTTCGAAATGATGATTTCCACGAATCAATGTTCCCTTCCCGTCTGCGCGTTGGGCGTCCCCGTCGCGCCACGGTCGCTCCCAGACGTCATGAGGCGACCACAACTGAGCATACTGTATATACTCGGTAGTTACAGTATATACACACCTATACACAGTGCAAGCATTTTTTGAAGATACGGGTTGAGGGAAAAGCGCGGGATGCGCAGCCGCTTCAAAACAAAACGGGCAGCAGGACCTCCTCCTGCTGCCCGTGATGTGTAAAAAGGGGTCTGTCCCCATTTTGCACGTGCCCTTTTTACACGCGCTATGCCAGGCGGGCTCCCACCATCTGCGCGGCGGCGGGCTTGTCAAAGTTCCCGTTCGTCGCCTTGGTAAGCGCACCCATCACACGACCCATATCCTTCTTGGACTCCGCGCCGATCTCGGCGATAACCTGGTCAATCAGGGCCGCGAGCTCGTCGCCGGACACCTGAGCGGGCAGCAGGCTCTCGAGCACGGCCACCTGCTCGCGAAGGTTCTCGGTGCGCTCGGAGTTGTTGCCCGCCTTCTCAGACATCTCGAGTGTCTCGTTGGTCTGCTTGAGCGTGCGCTTGATCTGGGCGGTCGTCTCCTCCTCGGTGATCTCATGCGCCCCGCCGCGCGATGCGGCGTTCTTGAGCTCGCCCAGCACCAGACGGGTGACGCCCAAACGAACCTTATCCTTCGCCTTCATAGCGGCGACCATCTCGGCATGAAGCTCTTCGTACGTCATTACTATCCCCTACTCCTCGGAATCCGTGTCCTCGTCCGCTTTCGCCTTGCTCATATCGACGTTATACGGAGCATCCTCGGGCATCTCGTTAATCTTGATGTCGGCCTTGTCAATGTAATCATTCAGCCACGTGGAGTACTTCGCACTCTCCTCCTCGGTCTTGATCTTGCTCGAAATCGCATCACGGATAGCCTCGGGGATCTCGTCAGCGGAAGAAACGCTCTCGACGTTGAACTGATCGGTGCACAGGATGATGTGGTACCCGTAGGTCGTCTTTACCAGACCGCTCATCTGCCCCGTGGAGAGCGCGCTGAGCGCATCCTGATACTCGGTCACAAAGGTGGTGAGCTTATCCCAGCCCACGTCGCCACCGTCATCGGCGGATGAGTCCTCGGAGTACTCTTTCGCCGCATCGGCGAACTCGACCTCGCCGGCGTTCAGCTTGTCAAGCACCTCCTGAGCCTTGGCCTCAACCTCAGCGCTCTCTTCATCAGTTGCATCGTCGGCGACCTTGAACAGGATGTGGGACGAACGACGGGCATCGTTGTAGGTGTCGAGATTCTCATTGATGTAGGAGACGATCTGGTCGTCGGTGGGGTCCTCGACAGATGCGACCTTCTCACGCAGCTTCTCTTGAGCGAGCGAGCTCTTGGTGTTCTCCTGGTAGGTCTCTTTGGTGAACCCGAACTGGGTAATCATATCAACAAAGGTGTCCTCGTCGCCGCCGTAGTTTTCAACCGCCTCGTCCCAGGCCTCGTCAAGGTCATCTTGGGAGACGGTGATGTCGTACTCCTTCTCCGCCTGCGTGAGCAGGTACTGGCGGGCGATGGAATCGATGACGTTCTCGCGATAGCTCTCGGGCGTAAGCCCCTGTTGAGACAGGTACGTCGCCCAGTCTTCATCGCTCTCATACGAGCTCTGGCGCAGGCTCATGATCTGCTCGGTGACGGTGTCTTCCTTAATGTTGACGCCGTTCACGGTTGCCGCGACGCCACCCGTGAGCTTATAGTCCTCCTGGCTCTGCACCTGGTTGAGCACGCCGGAACACGCCATCGCACTCACGGAAAGCAACATGGCGGCGATGCCAATCACCACGAGCACAATCTTGCCTGCTTTGGAAAGCTTTTCCTTGCGCGCCTGCTTCACCTGCTTTTTGCTTGGCGCCGCCTCGGGCACCGGGTCGCGCTTGATCTTGGCGCTTCGTTTACTCACTGCCATTTGAGGTCTTCTTTCGTAGCTCTGTATGGTTCGTCGCTTGGGCGACGAGTCCCGTGTTCACACATTTGGTTATTGTCTCACACGCACTTTTAGATGCGGATGGTATTCGAGCATTCCCACACACTTCCCTTTACGGAGCCCTCAGCACACAAGGCACGGGGCCCTCCGCATGCGCAGAGAGCCCCGTGCCACCAAGGGAGTGCGGGGGACGACGCTAGCGCGTCTTGCGGCTGTGGGCAATCATGACCGCACCTGCCGCAACTGCGATGACGGCAGCTGCGCCCACACCCACCACCAGGAGCATGGAATTGTCTCCGGTGGTCGGCAGTCCGCCGTTGGGCTTGTTCGCGCCAGGCTCATCGGAAGGATCATCGGGCGTCTCGGGAGCAACGGGAGCATCCCCGCCCTCGACCCACTTGGCCGTGAGCATAAGGTCGCTCGTGACCGGCGTGTCGAAGTCCCACTTGTTCTTCCAACCGCCCTTATAGCCATCGGTGAACCAGCCGTCGAACAGATATCCGGCAAGCTCGGGCATGGGCTGAACGGGGACCTTGTCACCCCTCTTGACCACGATTACACGATCCTCATGTCCGGGAATGCGATCGTCGAAGGTGACGGTGAACTCGTCCTCGTCGGGATCGGCTGTCTTCTCGTCAAGACGCAGAGACTCAATTGCCTGAGCGAGCTCGCCCTTGAGTGCGAAGACGGAGTTGACGTCGCCGCTCTGATCGGCAATGACCTTCTCGGCCTCGGCGATCTTGGCCTGCAAGGCATCCCATGTCTCGGCCGTGAAGGCATCGTGCTCGCACGAACCGTCCTTCTGAATGGCCTTCGCGGCGTCAACCAGCGTCTGCAGGGTCGTGTAGTCGGGCTTTACATCGGCGTTGATCAGATTGAGCTCGGCGGCGCTGCCAAAGCCGCCCTTGCCCTCATCGACAACGAGCTTGATCGCCTTTGCCCTGACAGGCTTATCGAAGGTGATGGTTTGCGCACCATCGGCATCCTTCAAAGAACCCTTAGCCACCTCAACCATCGATTCGTCAGTGCCAGCTTCTGATGCCATAACCGTATACTTGAGAACCGTACCGTTACCGTGGCCGCTGCGAGCGGTGTACACCAGTCCGCCAAGCGTCATGACGTCCTCTTTGCTGGTCAGAGTAATGTTATGTGGGCCACTGGGCTTGCTGGGGCTGTACATGCTGTGCCAGTACGTACCAAGGTTGCCATCGAGAACATTTGAGGCCTTACCGTTTTCTCCTTCAGTCTGCTCCGAGTTGGCGGTTGCTGCAAGCTTGCCCTGATCAACAAGCGTGAGGTCGCCTCCCGTCTTGAGCTCGAGCGCGTCAAGCGCGCTCACGATGGCACTCTCATACGAATCGACCGTGGACTGCATGCCCGCAGGCAGGTTCTCGCGGACTTGAGCCCATGCGGCCTGAACGCGCGCAACAGACGCGTCGGTAAAGAGCTCGTTCAACAGTGCTGCGGCGTCACCGTCAAGCTGAAGCTGCGCGTAGGCGTCAAGGCGACAGTAGTCGGCAGCCTCGTAGGAAGGCTTGCCGTCCTGGTCGGTTAGCAGAGCGTTGATCTGCGCAACCAGGTTGTCAATGTCTGCCTTGGCCGGATTGGCGTTCAGGAACAGGGCATATGCCTGCTCAAGAAGTGCGCGCAGCCCGGGGACGTCCTGCTCGGCAAGAACCTTCTCAGCGGTGATGACCGCGTAGTCGAGAGGCATTGTCGAAGCAAGCGGCTCTTCGGAGGCTTCGGTCACGCGCACATCGTCCACATAACCCTCAAAGGCGTTCGTGGCAGAGCCCAGCGTATTGACCGGGAGCATGCACGTGGCCTTGAGCTTGCCGCGGCTACCGTTACCGGTCGAGCCGATAGTCTCTACTTTCTCGCCGTTGACATACAGCGTAGTGACTTCGAACTCGTTCTTGAACTCAAGCTCAACCCACTCGTCGACCGGCAGGGTGTAGTTGAAGGAGTAATCGCGGTTCTCGCGGGTGATGCCGACCTTGCCGGTGTCCTTCTGAACCGCCTTGATAGCACCGTACTCGGACTCGAACAGAACCTGCTCGTCAGTCGACGCGCTCGTACGCTTAACCTTCACGCGCAGATCGCTGCCCAAACCGAGGGTGGTAAGGGCGTCGTCCTTGACGGACACGTAGGATTCGCCGCCGTTGAGCTTGAGGGCACTGCGGCCGTCAACCTTCTCAATCTTGGCGTTCTCGCCCTCGACAAGGTCGCGTTTCAGGCCAGAGGCGTCCGACAAGTCGTCCATGTTCCACTGAGCGATGGTGCCATCCTCGGTAGTTGCGACGTCGTAACCAAAGTTGCTACCGGGGGCGTCACCGAGCTTGGCAACGATCTCCTTGGCGGCAGCGGTATCAATCGAGCCGCTCTTGCCCCAACTGTTGGCACCGAACAGACCAGCGGAGCGGTTGATGCGGTCATAGATGTCATACTCGGACATGCCGTTTTCCTGGTTGTCGCACATGTCGTTCCAGACGGCAAATGCACCACCGATCATCTGCGGATCGCCAGCGGGAACAGAGTACCCACTAATGCTGTTCAGTCCGTCGGTGTAAGCAGCATCGCCCAGGTAGTCGTAGTAGTACGTTGCATTCGGAACGACGTAGAAGACACCGTCCTGACAGTCGATAAGCTCGAAGCCCAAATCGTACATCTGCTTAAGATCGGCCCAACCAGGGTTCCAAAGATTCATCTGGCGGCGCTGGCCAGACTCGGAGATGCCGCTGACATTAACTGTACCCTTGATGCTCGTGAGGGAACCCCACACACGAGCAGTCTTTCCGTTCCCTTCGGCATACTTGAACATATCGTTCACGAACGTGCGGTATGCGTTGCCGTCGGCACTGTACTCATCCGCGCCAATATGAATGACATCTGAGCCGGCGAAAACGGCATTTTCGCCACCCTTCACGTACTCGTCAAAGATGCTCTGGACGAACTTGAGGCTATCGTTATACAGCGTAGTGAGATTGAGATGGTCGTTCTGGCGTCCATCGGTGCCGTGACGCAGGTCGGGACGCACCTTGGTCAGCGCCAGCGAATGCGCCGGGGTATCGATCTCGGGAATGATGTTCACGCCAAGCGCCTTGGAGTGCTCGATGTACTCCTTGAAGTCGGCCTTGGTGTACCACACGTCGGTGGAGGTGAGGTCGGCCTGGTTCTTGCCGTCGTTGCCGCCCTTCTTGATGTCGGACTCAAGACGGAAGCCAGAGTACGCCTGGAAGACATCCTTCCCCGCTTTGGTGTACTCCTCGAGCGGAATATAGTTGTCGTTCAGGTGAATCTGGAAGTCGTTCAGCTTGAACCATGCCATCTGCTCGGTCATCTGCTTGAGCCAGTCGAGCGTGAAGGTCTTTCGACCCACGTCGAGGATGAGACCGCGCACCTTGTAGAGGGGGTAGTCACGGGTGGTGCCCACCGGGAAGGTGGAGTTGCCCGTCTTCATACCCTGGAGGATGGTCTTGCCGCCCCAGTTGGCGCCCGCCACGGCCTCGGCCTTGACGGTGATGCTGTTGGCGCTCGCCTCGAGCAGGTAGCCCTCATCCTTGAGGCCCCGAGCCTTGTCGGCGCCGAGCGTGAAGAAGATGTCGCCAGCTTGGGCTGCGGTGCCCTGGACCACCTCGAGCTTAACGCCCGTGATGATTTGGAAATCCGCGGCAAAGTCCTCGGCCATGACCTTGAGCGAGTCCTGACCGTACACTACGCGCTTGGCGGCAGATGCGGCGAACTGTCCCTCGCCACCAACCCACTCGCGGAGCTCAGGCAGAATCTGCGGCGCGGCATTAGCCTCGGCCTTGGCGGTCATGCTGCCGGGGACCTTGACGTCGAACTCCTTGAACGCGTAGTCCGTGTTGTCCTTGGTGTTCTCGATCTTGAAGGAGGCCTTGACGGTCACGTCGGAGATCGGACGGTAGATGGTGCCATTCAGATCGATGACCTGCTCGTAGTCGGTGCCGTTGTACTTGATCTTGTAGCCCTCGGGAACGTCTTCAGGCAGGGTATAGGAGAGCGTCTTGGTGTCGGCAGTGACCTCGGCGACCTTGATGTCGTTGAGGTAGTCCGCAGGCTGCTTCTCGGGCGCAGCGGGCACTTGGTTCCATGCCTCGAACTCCATGCAGGAGACACCATACCCTGTGCTCATACCGGTGACGCGCAGTAGGAGGTAACGACCGGTCGCAGGAGTCTTCAGGGTAATCTCATTGAGACCCTTAGTGTTGTTCTGCTCATTGACAACCGGGGCGCCCCAGCTCTGGTAGTTGTCGCCCTCGGCGTTCCAGACGCTTTCATCGTTGGAGACGTACACCTCGAACTTGGTTGCGTAGTTGGAGGCATCTTCCCACTGGATGTTGAAGTGCTTGATGGTTTCTTCCTTACCCAGATCAACGCGCAGCCACTGGGTCGGCGCGGTCTCGGTCATCCAGCGATCGTTGCTCTTGCTCTCCTTCTTGCCATCGACTGCACGGGCACCGTTCTTGTTGTGGTAGTCCTTGCTGGCCTTGGTGGCCTTCTTGAGTGCGAGGTTGGTTGCCTCGGTAGTCGGCGCATCAGGCGTCTCTGTCTGCTTGTCGGCATATACCTCGAGCTCGTAAATGGAGACCGCATCCCAATCGACGGCATCGCCATACGGGTCATTGCCCGTGAAGCCGGTGATCAGAAGCCGAACATAGCGCGCAGACGTCGTATCGAAATTGATGACGCTCGTCTTGTCCTTGGGGCGCTCGGTCGTCGTATAGACGTCCTTCCAAGTCCACTTGGTCGAGTCGTTATCCTTTGCATCTTCGGCCTTCGCGACCTGGATCTTGAATCCCGTGGCCTTGCGGGCCTCCCAGTAGACCTTTGCGGACGAGACCTTCTCGTCCTTGCCCAGATCAACGTAAATCCAATGCTCGCCATGGCTGGCGTCAACCGCACTACCCCAACGAGACGACTTCGAAGTCGTGTCGCCATCGGTCGCGTTCTTCGCCTTAACCGAATCGGCCTCTTGGCTGTCGGCAACGGCGTTTTTGTTCAGCGCCAAGTTGCCTTCGGCGGCGTACACCTTCTGCGCAGGCAGGAGCATCGTCGCGGCACACAGCGCCGAAAGGCACCACGCGACGACTCCTCCCCAGCGTAGCTTCTTCATACGCATCCCCTTCCGTTTGCGTATCCCCGTCTCGGCAAGGAACCTTACCGGCTGGCGTCCGAGCGCCAATCCGCAGCAACCAACGCCTTGCCGATCCATGGGCATCCCCAACATAGATTGCTTCACTGTACGGATTCACGTTGGTGCGCGTGAAGGAGAAATCCACTCGGATTATGCATCTTCTATTCGATTTTATTCATTTTCTATTGGTTTTTTCAGAAAGATACCAGCTTTGTTGTTATGCATATACAAATGTGCATTTGACACTGAGGGTCTTTCGCCCCCCAATTGTTTAACCCACTAGACAGGAAGGCATTCTAGGGGCTTTCTTCCGATTTTTCTGATTCCCGCCACATTTATGTGAAATGGCAGACGGACGGAATACATCGGTAAACGGCGCACCTTATGGAAGAGCGGTGCTTCAGAAGGAAGCGAGAAGAGAGCTCGAAGGGTCGACCATGGCGAGTTGCAAATAACGCGCGCCGGATAAGACACCGGCGCGCGCTTCTCGTACACGACTAACGCACTTCGACCGTAAGGTTCTCCCGCACGTGGACACGACCATCGGCGAGCATTTGCACCACCTCGGGATACAAAACATGCTCGATGGCGTGGATGTGCTCTTCGAGGGTATCGACGTCCCAGCCCTCCTCGACCACGAGCGCACGCTGGGCGATGATCGGGCCCATATCGTACACCGCGTTGGCAATGTGCACCGTAACGCCCGTCACCTTGACACCGCGATCGAACGCGTCCTGGATACCATGGGCACCCTGGAAACTGGGAAGTAGGGCGGGGTGGATGTTGATCACTCGATCAGGGAACGTGACGAGCAGTGGTGCATGCACCATGCGCATATAGCCCGCCATGATCACGTATTCGCAACCGGCAGCCAGAAGCTCGTGCGCGATGACTTCATCCGCCTGGATGGGGTCGGCATAGGTCTCCTTGGAGAGCGTGAGGGTCTGAATACCCGCAGCCTCGGCGCGCTTGAGGCCGTACGCGGAAGGACGACTCGCCACCACGAGCTTGATCTCCGCGTTGAGCTCGCCGGCATCGATTGCGTCAATAAGCGCCTGGAGGTTGGTGCCCGAGCCCGAGAGCAGCACACCAATGGGCAACGGGGCACGGTCCGCCTGGTCCTGCGCGGCGCGTTCGTCTTGCAGCTCGTTGATACCGGGTCGCGCATGCGAAGCGGCGGTATTTCCGGCATCCACTTCGCGCTCTGCGGCATCGCCAAAAAACGCGTCGCTCGGAAGCGCCTCGGGGGCGAGGGCCGCCTCCTCGATGAGGCGACGGTACTCGTCGGCGGCCGCCTGGGCCTCGTCCCTACTGCTCATCTGCGTACTTCACCTCGCCGGAGCCCGCAACGCAGGTGCCCACGCGGAAGGGCTTCTCGCCCATGGCGACGAGGGCCTCGGTGACTGCGGCCTCATCCTCGGCAGAGACGATGAGCATCAGGCCGACGCCCATGTTGAAGGTCTTGCAGGCCTCGTTGGGCGCGAGCTCCGCATGCTCGGAGATGTAAGTGATGACCGGCGGGACGGCCCAACCCATCTTGGCACCGTCGCGCAGCACGAGGGCGTCAACGTCCTTGGGCAGGGCGCGGTTAAGGTTCTCGGTGATGCCGCCGCCGGTGATGTGGGCGATGGCGTGCACATGCTTGCCGGCCTCGCCGCGGAGCAGCTCGAGGATGGGCTTGACGTAAATGCGGGTGGGAGCCAGCAGCGCGTCGGCGAGGAGGACGCCGGGCGCGACCTCGATGGTCTCGAGCTCAGCCTTCTTGGCCTCTGCCTCGGGCGTGCCCGGCACGATGCCGTCGACGCCGATGACCTTGCGCACGAGCGAGTAGCCGTTGGAGTGGACACCCGTGGACGGCAAGCCGATGATGACATCGCCCTCGCGCACGTTGGCGGGATCGATCATCTTGGGGCGGTCGACGACGCCGACGGTGAAGCCAGCGAGATCGTAGTCGTCCGGACGCATGACGCCGGGGTGCTCGGCCATCTCTCCGCCCACGAGCGCGCAGCCCGCGAGCTTGCAGCCATCGGCGACGCCCTTGACGATCTTGGCCATGTGCTCAGCCTCGATGTGGCCGATGGCGACATAGTCGAGGAAGAACAGGGGCTCGGCGCCGGAGGCGAGGATGTCGTTCACGCACATGGCGACAAGATCCTGGCCCACAGTCTCGTGACGGTCGAGGATCTGGGCGAGCACGAGCTTGGTGCCCACGCCGTCCGTGCCGGAGATGAGGATCGGATCCTCCATGTCCTTGAGCGCCGCGGCGGAGAATAGGCCGCCAAAGCCGCCGATACCGCCAATGACCTCGGGGCGGTTGGTCTGCGCGACCATCTGCTTGATCGCATCGACCGCGCGGCCGCCCTCGGCGGTGTCGACGCCGGCGTCCTCGTACGTAACGTGCTTGCTCTCGGCCATGTGAGGTTCCTTTCGACCCAGGGAATTCCTAGTACAGCATGATAGCAGGGCACAGCCCGCATCGACCAAACCCCTCAATTGGGAGCGGATGCGGCCAGTCGCGGGCGCCTCGTTGCAGGGCCGCGCGTGTAACGTCGAAAAAATCGCGATTGAAGCGCGTCATTTTCGACGTTACACGCGCGCACCCGTTCTATTCGCATTACGCGTGACGCGTGCCAAAGGGACACGTCCCCAATTGGCACGCGACGGCACGCCTCGTCTTAGCCCTCGTGCGCCTCTTCCCAGCTGCGGTCCTCGGCCTTATCAACAACGCACGTCTCGGTCACGAGCTCGGGCTTGGTCAGGTTGCGCGGCACGTATCCCTTGATGAACTTCTCGCGACCGAAGCTCTCGGGAATCGCGACCGGATACTCACCGGTGAAGCAAGCGGTGCAGTAACCCGCCTTGGGTACGCATTCGAGCAAAGCGTCCACAGACAAGAATGCGAGCGTGTCGGCGCCGATGAACTCGCAGACCTCCTCGACCGACTTGGTCGCGGAGATGAGCTGGCTCTGCTCGCCGGTGTCCACGCCGTAGAAGCACGGCCAGATATCCTCCGGGCAGTTGATGCGGATGTGAATCTCCTTGGCGCCCGCCTGGCGCAGCATGCGGACAAGCTGGACCATGGTGGTGCCGCGCACGATCGAGTCGTCCACGACAACGATGCGCTTGCCCTCGATCACATCGCGCAGAGGATTGAGCTTGAGGCGCACGCCCATGGCTCGCAGCTCCTGCGTGGGCTCAATGAACGTGCGGGCAACGTAGCGGTTCTTGATAAGGCCGGTGCCGTAGGGGATGCCGCTCTCGAAGGCGTATCCCTCGGCGGAGGGCAGGCCGGAGTCGGGCGTGCCGATGACCATGTCGGCTTCAACGGGGCACTCGAGCGCCAGTTTGCGACCCATATCGTAGCGGCAGGCATAGATGGACTTGCCATCCACGATGGAATCGGGACGGGCGAAGTACACCTGCTCGAAGATGCAGTGGGCGCTCTTCTCGGCGGCAGGGACACCCTGCTCGGACACGAGACCCTCGGCGCTGATGCGCAAGATCTCGCCGGGACGGATATCGCGCACGTACTCGGCGCCGATGATGTCGAGCGCGCAGGTCTCGGAGGCAACGACCCAGCCTGCGGTGGAGGCGAGCACCTCATCGCCCACCAAGTCCTCGGCGGACGCGGCATCACTCGGCAGCGCGGAGGCCGCGGCGGCGGCATCGGCGGCGGCGAGGCCCTCGTCGCTGGTCAGACGGCCGAGCACCAGCGGACGAACACCGTGCGGATCGCGGAAGGCGTACAGTGCCTCCTCGTTGATAAGCGCCATGGCGTAGCCGCCGCGAATGAGCTCCATCGTCTTGCGGATACCCTCGCGCAGGTGATGCGTCTCCTGCGTGAAGTAGCCGATGAGCTTGACTGCGACCTCGGAGTCGGAATTTGAGTTGAAGGGAACGCCGAGCTCGATGAGCTGACGGCGCAGCTCGTCGGTGTTGACAAGGGTGCCATTATGGGCAAGGGCGACGATGACCTCCCCGATAGTGGCAAGGTGGGGCTGCGATGCCTCCCAACTCTTAGCGCCGGCGGTGCCGTAGCGCACGTGACCCACAGCGAGCTGACCGGGCAGCGAGCAAATGTCGGCGTTGGAGAAAACGCGGCTCACCAGGCCCAGGTCCTTGCGGACCATGACGGTTCCGCCATCGCCCACGGCGATGCCGGCGGATTCCTGGCCGCGGTGCTGCAGAGCGCGCAGGCCGAAATAGGTGAGACGGGCGACGTCGCGGTCGGGCGCCCAAACGCCGAACACGCCGCACTCGTCGTGCGGATGATCGGTGTCGGAATCGAACGCGGTGAATTCGGACAGGTTGGTGTCGAGAGACATGCGACTTCCCCTCTGGATACCATGCGCGGTCATACGTTGGGAATTATACGCTCGCAAAGCGTTCTGCCTGCGCGCACGCCGAAACGACATGGCTTCGCGACTCAAATCCCATTCATTCAAATCCCATTCATGGCCTCAATTTAGCGCCTGTCCCTCAATTGAGGTCGCGGCGGTATGGTGAAACGGGGCGTTTTGGAACGAACAGCGGCACCACGGGCGCACTCCCGCATGATTCACCATACAATGGCGGTATTACACCCGCTATCCCACGAGGTGGACATGGACGAGCAGAACGCACCGCGCCCAACGGCAGTCCCGCGCGGAGTCTCCGAGGGCGCGCACCAGCGACCCGGTCGCAAGCACATGGGTATCGCAACCAGCGACCCCACCTATCTGCCGCCCGTCGACAACCCTCGAGCACCTGCGAGCAATCGCGAGACGCACACACCCAGACGCAAGGCATCGCTTGGAAAGGGTGGTTCCGCCCAGGCGAGTGGCGGCACGGCACGCACGGGCGGATACATCCCGCCGAGCAGTCCCACGCTGCAGGTTCGCGGGCGCGGCGGCGAGCAGGGCCTCGGCCAGCCGAGCAGCTATATTTCTCAGCCTAAAAAAGGGCGATCCATCTTCGTGTCCCGGCATGATCGCGCACGCAAACGCGTGCAGCTCCTCCTGCTCATCTTGATACTTGCCGCCATCGCCCTCGCCCTGTTCTGGTTCTTCGTTCTTCGATAGCGCCATTGACCGCCATGACCAACGCCAACGAACCCTATGTGTACGCCGACAGTGCGGCAACCACACCGCTCTCGCCCCGTGCGCTTGAGGCGATGATGCCGTACCTGACCACGAAGTTCGGCAACCCAAGCGGGATCCATCGCATGGCGCGCGAGACGGCCAGCGCGCTCGACGGAGCACGCAACGACATGGCGCGCCTCCTTGGGGCGGCGAACGCGTCGGACATCTACTTCACGAGCGGCGGATCCGAGTCGGACAACTGGATACTACGCGGCGCCGTGCAGCGCTACCGGGACCTCTACGGAGCGGCTACGCCCGTTCGGATTGTCACGAGCGCCATCGAGCACCATGCGATCCTCCACTGCTGCGAGGCGCTCGAGCGGGAAGGCGTCCAGGTGACGTACCTGCCCGTTGATCGCCAGGGGCTCGTGCACGCCGAGGACCTCGAAGAGGCACTCACCGCCAACGAACGCGCCGCCGCATGCGGTATCGAGGCTCCCGGATTCGCCGCGGCTCCCGGGCACACCACTGCCTCCGCGGGTGGCGATGCCCCTGGACTCGCCACCCCGCCCGCCACTGCCTTGGTCTCGATCATGCTTGCGAACAACGAGGTCGGCACCATCGAACCCATCCGCGAGCTCGCCGCCGTTGCCCACGCCCACGGTGCTCCCTTCCACACCGATGCGGTGCAGGCCGTGGGGCACATCCCCGTCGACGTACAAGAACTGGGCATCGACGCCCTTTCGCTCTCCGCGCACAAGTTCCACGGCCCACGTGGCGTTGGGGCGCTCTATCTGCGCAAGGGCTTCTCCATTCCACCGCTCATCACCGGCGGGGCCCAGGAACGCGGTGAGCGCGCCGGTACCGAGAACGTCGCAGGCATCGTGGGCATGGTCACCGCCCTCGAGGAAGCGTGCGAAACGCTCCGGTCCGACATCCTGCGCATCTCATCCTTACGCAATGAGCTCATTCGCCACCTTCTCGGCGAGGTCGAGGACATGGCCCTCACCGGCACGCCAATCAAATACGCCTCAGCCGATGGCACGAAAACCCCGTGCACCCCGGCCTGCGATGCGTCAGCTCTCCCGGACCGCAATGCACCAGTCTCCCGCGCCACAGATGGCGGCGCGACCGGTGAACCCAGCGCTGCCTCCGACGGAGAGGCCCTAGACCGCTCTCCCTCAATCGGCCGTCTCCCCTCGATCGCATCCTTCACCTGCGACGACGTTGACGGCGAGCTCCTCGTGGTCCTGCTCGACCGGGCAGGCGTCGCGGCGGCAACCGGTTCTGCCTGTTCCACCGGCTCAACCGAACCTTCGCACGTACTCACTGCCATGGGGATTCCCGCGCAGCGCGCCCGCGGTGCGCTGCGCCTTTCGCTCGCGAGCGACATCACCGCCGAGGACGTCACCCTCCTCAGCAAGCGTATCCCCGCCTGCATCCGCAAAGCGCGCCTCATCAGCTCCATACGGTAAAGGGCGGTGGTCGAAAGCGCGGTTGCCGAACGGGCAGCTGTCGGACGACGGCCCTCCGTCCATCAGCTCGCCCATCAACCCGCTCTCATCATCGGACTTCACAGCCCCTCGCGATCGGCATGGCCACGCCGACCGCCAAGTTCGATGAGGTTTTTCGTATCAATTTTGCAATTCCGCGAGTACAAGGTAATTTCAGCTGAGTCCGACCTGCGTTTTTCATTGCAAACCATGTCTGCTACCAACCGAAATTAAAAATCAATACGAAAAACCTCACCCAACTCGCGCTCGGCGCGTCTCAACCGCCCGCCACGCGCCCCAAGCGCAGCCGAACATCAAAAGACGGACCGCCCGCAAAAGCGAGCGGCCCGTCTTCAGCTCCAGGACACGCGCGAAAACGCATGTATAAAACGCACCCGTCCCTAATTGCACATCACTGCGCGCTAGGACAGCAGCTTGCGGCCATCTTCCTCGATTGCGGCAATGAGTGCATCGGCGGCCGCGGCGTCCTCGCCCTTGGCAAAGATGTAGAGCTTGATCTTGGGCTCGGTGCCGGAGGGACGCACGATGGCCTTGTTGCCGCCCTCGAGGTCGAACTCGATAACGTCGGCCTTGGGCAGGCCATTCACGCAGTTCGCGTAGTCCACGACCGCCTCGACCTTGGCGCCGGCGATCTCAGAGGGGGCCTCAGCGCGCAGGGCTTTCATGATGCCGGTCATCTTGGCGGCGCCGTCGGCGCCGGGATAGCTCAGCGAGACGGTCTTGTTGTGATAGTAGCCGTACTTCTCATACAGCGCGCGCATGGCCTGAACCAGGTTGAGGCCCTGCAGTTTGTAGTACTGGGCCATCTGGCAGATGAGCATGGAGGCATTGACGGCGTCCTTGTCGCGCACGTGGTCGCCGGACAGATAGCCGTAGCTCTCCTCGAAGCCAAAGATGAAGCGGTCGACCTCGCCGGCGTCGGACAGGCCGGTGATGATGTCGCCGATGTACTTGAAGCCGGTAAGGCAGCGGCGCAGCTCAAAGCCGTACTCCTCGGCCAGCGCGTCAACCATGGCAGAGGACACGATGGTGGTGACGGCGACCTTGCGGGAGAGATCCTCGCCACGCTCGGCGCGCATCTTGCAGATGTAGTCGAGCAGCAGGACGCCCATCTCGTTGCCGGTCAGCAACGTGTAGTCGTCACCATCGGCGCAGGCCACGCCCACACGATCGGCGTCGGGGTCGGTCGCGAGTAGCAAGTCGGGCTTGACCTCCTGGCACAGATCGATGCCCTTCTGCATGGCCTCGCGGATCTCGGGGTTGGGATACGGGCAGGTGGGGAAGTCGCCGTCCGGGTCGCGCTGCTCGGGGACCACGGTGATGTCGGTCACGCCAACCTTGTTGAGGACGGTAGTGACCGGAATCAGACCCGTGCCGTTGAGCGGCGTGTACACGAGCTTGAGCGGGGCGTTGGCGATCTGCTCGGGCGTGAGGTTGTTCACGGACTTGGCGGCCACGGCGTCGTAGTAGGCGTCCAGCACCTCGTCGCCGATCCACTTGACCAGGCCCTGCTCGACGGCGGCATCGAAGTCCATGGTCTTGACGTCATGGAACGGGTCACACGCGTTCATGGCGGCGGAGATGGCGTCAGCGGCCTCAGAGGTGATCTGGCAGCCGTCGGGGCCGTAGGCCTTGTAGCCGTTGTAGGCGGCGGGGTTGTGGCTCGCGGTCATGCAGATGCCGCCGGAGCACTCGAGGTAGCGGGTGGCCCAGGAGAGCGTGGGCACCGGGGAGATCTTGGGGTAGACGTAGGAGGTCACGCCGTTCGCCGCGAGGATGGCAGCGGTGGTCTTAACGAACAGCTCGCCATTGTTGCGGCTATCGCGCGCGATAGCGACCGTGGGGTTCTCGAAGTTCTTCACCAGGTAGTCGGCGAAGCCCTGCGTGGCGCGGCCGACGGTGTAGATGTTCATGCGGTTGGTGCCGGCCCCCAGCGTGCCGCGCAAGCCCGCAGTGCCGAATGCGAGGTCCTGGAAGAACGCATCGGTGATCGCGCTCTCGTCGCCCGCCTCCTTCATCGCCTTCAGCTCGGCGAGAAGCCCTTCATCAGTGACATTCTCGATCCACGTGGCGAGAAGCTCATGCACATCAGCCATGGTCTTACCTTTCCCAATCCAACTTACCGTGCGGCGCCCGCCCAAAACGGACGCGGATATCTGCATCATACGCCCTCATGCCGCCAGGCGTGGCAAATTCCCCGAGTCGCAAGCGGAATATTCGGTGAGGGGTCAAAAGGGCAAATGGCGCGATTTTCCCAACTCACATCTAGCCCAAATGCAAGATGAACATTTGTAAAACTCCTACGTACCTTATCGGGAATTGACCTATCCTGTTGAGCCGTACGCTGGTCCATAAGTCCGCGGAAAGGAATTGAATCATGACCAAACTCTATCAGCGTGAAGGCGCGTACATTCCGCGCGTGGCGGCCGTGCACGACATGTGCGGTTACGGCAAGTGCTCACTCGGCGTGGCGATCCCCGTGCTCAGTGCGGCGGGCGTCGACGTCTGCCCGGTGCCCACGGCCCTCTTTAGCGCCCACACCAAGTTCCCCGTCTTCCACATGCACGACACCACCGACATGCTCGAGGCCTACCTCGACGCCTGGCGCGAGGAGAACGTGGAGCTCGACGGCGTGTATTCGGGCTTCCTTGGCTCGGCCGAGCAGGTCGCCGTCATCCAGCGCCTGTACCGCGAGTACCCGAACGCCCTGCGCATCGTCGACCCCGTCATGGGCGACGGTGGCGTGAAGTACCCCACCTACACCGACGAGTTGTGCAAGGCCATGGCCGCGCTCGTCGACGGTGCCGACGTCCTCACACCCAACCTCACCGAGGCGTCCATCCTCACGGGCATCCCCTACGAGGGTCAGGACGTCTCCATTGAGTTCGTGCAGAAAAACGCCAGCGCCCTACTCGACATGGGCGCCAAGACCGTCGTCATCAAGGGCGTCGTGCACGAGGGCGAGCCCATCATCCGCAACTACATCGCGAGCGCAGCCGACGGCGGCGCCGTGGAGGAGGTCTCCAGTGAGCTTCTCCCCTACATGCTCCATGGCACGGGTGACCTGTTCGCCAGCGCGCTAACCGCCGCCATCTACACCGGCCGTACCACGCGCGAGGCCGTTGAGTTCGCGGGCGACCTCGTCCGCGACGCCATGCGTGTGACCGTTGAGCAGCCCGATTTCGAGATGCGCGGCGTCTCCTTCGAGCCCACCCTCGGCAAGGTCGCAGCTCTGCTGGGCTAAGCCCGCGTGCGCCGCACCCGCGGTGCACCCCTGGGTGTGCCAAAGGGGCACGTCCCCAATTGGCACGCCAAATGCCCCGGACCGGACTGGCGCGGCCGACGCCGCGGCCCGCTCCCTACTCCGCCAACAGGGCGTCTTTGTCGCGCAGGGTGAGTTCCTCGTCGATCTCGCTCTGCGTGGCGCCGGGGTTCTCCGTGAGCGAGCTCACCGAATTCACCTGCTCCTGAATAGCCTCGGCAAGGTCGTCATCCATACCGATGATCTTGAGCTCCCAGTCGATGTTCGTCGGCGTGCTCGACTGCGACTTGGTCCACACAAACGTGAGCATCGCGCGACGCGTTCCACGCGCGGGAACAAAGCCGAACAGGCTATCGTGCTGATACGCGCCTTTGCTATCCACAAGCGCGTACACGTTGTAGACAACACGGTTGATCTTATCGTTGAGCAGCGCGTTGGTCGCCAAGGCGCTCGCCTGAATCTGCGAGTTCGACAGAATCTCAAGCTCGTTGCGCGAATCCGTGTCCACCACGGAGACCTCGACCGCTCCGGTCTTCTCGCTCGCCTCATCCACCGTGAAATCGTCGGGAAACTGCGTGAAGCCGTTACCCCACTCCACGCCCGATTCCATTGCGTGCGAGACCGTGTCGACGTTGGTGCGCTCGGACAGGTTCGCCGTGTTCAGGCGCCTGCTCACGCCGTACACGATCTGCATGCCCATCACAAACACGAATACGCCCAGGGTAACCGCAATGGCAGTGCGGGAAATCGCCTTACTTACCTGCGAGCCCGACGGATCTTGCTCTGACAGCGGGTCGATTTTGCCGGCACGCGCCTGCGAGCGCTCGTGGTCGGCGGCATCGCGCTCAGCTTCCGCGGCCTCGCCCGCCGTCCGTCGCGCGAGCAGCCGACGCTTGAGCCTCCCCTCGCGCGCTGCTGCTCGATTGGGATCGAGTACGCCAGAGGAATCGAGTTCGGAAAAAAGCTCCTCCGCCTCGTCGGGTGTCATATTGTGCTTGCTGCTCATCGCCTACCTCACGTCGCGCGCCCGCGTGCCCTCAAACTGCATCCGATAGTAACGGGCATACGTACCGCCGCGCGCGAGAAGCTCGTCGTGCGTGCCGCGCTCCACAACGCGACCATGCTCAACCGTCGCGATTTCATCCGCGTTTTTAATGGTGGAGAGACGGTGCGCGATGATGATCGTGGTGCGGTCGGCAGCAAGGCGCTCGAGAGATTCCTGAACGGCCTCCTCGCTCTCGTTGTCGAGGGCAGAGGTCGCCTCGTCCAAGATTAGGATCGCGGGGTTCTTGAGGAACACGCGCGCAATGGCCACGCGCTGCTTCTGGCCTCCGGAAAGGCGACTGCCGCGCTCTCCCACCAGCGTGTCGTATCCCTCAGGCAAGCTGGCAATGAAATCATGGATGTTCGCTTTACGCGCCGCGTCCTCGATCTCCTTGTCCGTCGCGCCCGGGCGGCCGTAGGCGATGTTCTCGCGCAGCGTGCCGTCGAACAGATAGACGTCCTGCTGCACCAAACCGATGGCGCGGCGCAGGCTCTTTTGCGTCACCGAGCGCACGTCCTGGCCGTCAATGGAAATCGAGCCGGACGTCACATCGTAAAAACGCGGAAGCAGCGAACACGTGGTGGACTTACCGCCACCGGAGGGCCCCACGAGCGCGATCGTCTCGCCCGGGCGAATGCTGAGGCTCATGTGGTCGATGACCGGTCGCTCGCGCTCGGCGCCGTCCTCTCCGATCTCGGCGTCGGGGTAGGAGAAGCAGACGTCGCGATACTCGATGGCGCCCTGGCGTACCTGCAGCTCGGTAGCACCGGGCCTATCCTGGATGTCGGGGGCTGTCTGCAGCACTTCGTCCATGCGGTGGAAACCTGCGGCGGCCTTCTGGAAGTTCTCCGTGGAGTTCACGAGCGTCTCGATGGGTGTGGCGAACAGCGAGATGTACAGCGCGAACGTCGCCATGTCGACGGCCGTCATCTGCCCCTGAGCCACCAGATAGCCGCCGAGCACTACGATGGTCACGTACAGCACGCCAGTCATGAGCGCGCTGGTGGCCTGGTAACTTCCCATCACGTGGTACTGCGCGACCTTGGAGTCGAGATAACGGTCGTTGGAGGCGCGGAACTTGGCGCGCTCCGTTTCCTCGTTGGCAAACGACTTCACCACGCGCATCCCGGCGAGCGAGTCTTGGAGCTGCGCATTCACGTCGGAAATGCGATGGCGGTTGTCGGCGAACACGGCGCGCATATGGAAGTTCTGGCGCACCATGATCACAACGAACACGGCGGTGATGAGTGCCATCGCGCCCGCCAGCACCGGAGAAATGGTGAAGAGGATCACGAAGGCGCCGATGATCTCGATACCGCAGATGATGATCCACTCGGGCACGTGGTGCGCCGCCTCGCAGATGTCGAACAGGTCGTTGACCACGCGGCTCATCATGTCGCCGGAGTTGTGGGCGTCGAAATAGGCGAAGCTGAATCGCTCGTACTGGTCGAACAGCTCCTCGCGCATACGCGACTCCATGCGGGCGCCCATGATGTGGCCCTGCGCCGACACGAAGTACCGGCACGCGCAGCGAATCGCGTAGAGAATGATGAGGCCAGCGGCGATATACCCCAGCGCGCCCATAATGGCGGCCTGCCCCTCGGTGAACAGCCCGTTGGTCAGGCCGCGCAGGATGCTCGGAAACGCCAAGTCAATGCCAGCAAGCACCAGTGCACACAGCGTGTCCGCAATAAAAAGCCCCTTCTCGGGCCCATAATAGGAAAGAAACCGTTTGAACATAGGCAAAGCCCTCAACAAACCCTTCACTCTAGCAAACCCGACCGTCCCACGGGCGCTCTCCCCCGCGCCGCAATCTCGCCGAGCAGGTCAACGCAGGTGGCGGGGGAGGGTTTTTGCGCCTGGGCGATTCCGCAGGAACGAGGACCAGCCCAGGTGTAAATACCCTCCCCCGCCCGTGGCCGACCGATGGGACTACAGCCGATGCGAGATCGCGTCGCAGGCGAGCGCGCCCACGACGGTCTTTGCGTCCTCGATCTTGCCGTCGAGCACCGCATCGATGAGCTCCGCAAGCGGCACCAGGTCCACGTTCACGAACTCGTCGTCATCCGGGTGCGCGCCGGCAAACGTGAGTCCCGTGGCCATGTAGATGTGAATGACCTCATCGCAAAAGCCGGGCGTGGTCGCAATCGTGGTGAGGTACTGAATGCGCGATGCCTTAAAGCCTGTTTCTTCAAGCAGCTCGCGCTTTGCGCATTCGATCGGGTCCTCGCCCGGATCGAGCTTTCCGGCGGGTATCTCAACCGTCACGCGATCAATCGCCGTGCGATACTGACGCACCAGCACAATCTTGCCGCTTGAGGTGAGCGCAACCACGGCGGAGGCACCCGGATGCCGAACCAGATCGCGACCAGCGATGCGCCCGTTCGGCAGCTCGACCTGAGCGCTGCGCACATCGAGGAACTTGCCCTTCCAGGCCTGCTCCTCCGAGAGGATGCGCTCGTGCAGCCCAGCATCGCGCGGATCGTCGTCGCCGAGCACCAAGGCGGGCTCGGTCTGCTCCATCTCGTTAGCCTCCGCTTCAACGACCTCGGCTTCGAACTCCTCGTTCCGCCCTTCGTCCATCATCGTCATCCTCCTACTTGCATCTTTGAAATGAGAGGTAGGAATGTCGAAAAAACGTCGAAATTTGACGCCGATTTTCGACATTCCTACCCTCTTCGTCCCATGAGAGCGGTCAGCGCAAAGTACGGCGACCCTATGCGTCCCAGGCGTCGCGGCCGCGCAGGGCGCGCAGACCGATGTCGTGACGAAGCGTCTTGCCCTCGAAGTCGATCTTATCGCAGGCAGCGTACGCCAAGTCGCGGGCGGCCTCAAAGGTGTCGCCCAACGCCGTCACGTCGAGCACGCGGCCGCCCGAGGTCACGAGCTCGCCGGCGTCGGTCATGGCGGTGCCGGCGTGGTACACGGTCACGTTCTCCATGGCCTCGGCATCCTCGATACCGGTGATGGCCTTACCCTTTTCGTACGAACCGGGGTAGCCGGCGCTCGTGAGAACCACGGAGACGGCCCACTCGTCGCGCCACTCAAGCTCGATCTCATCCAAACGACGCTCGGCGCAGGCCAGCATGACCTCGACCAGGTCGCTCTTAAGGCGCGGCATGAGGACCTCGGTCTCGGGGTCGCCAAAGCGCGCGTTGTACTCGATCACCTTGGGGCCCTGGGGCGTGAGCATGAAGCCGCCGTACAGGCAGCCACGATAGTCGATGCCCTCACGCTGCGTGGCGGCGATGGTCTCCTCGAGGATGCGGCACATCTCGGCATGCTCCTCGGGCGTCACGATCGGCACCGGGCTGTACACGCCCATGCCGCCGGTATTGGGGCCCAAATCGCCCTCGAGGGCGCGCTTGTGGTCCTGCGAGGTGGCCATGGGGCGAACCGTCTTGCCGTCGGTGAAGGCCAGCAACGTGCACTCGGGGCCGGTGAGCATCTCCTCAATGACCACGGTGCTGCCCGCGTCGCCAAAGGCACCGTCGAAGCACCCGTGCACGGCGTTCAGCGCCTCGTCGAGTGTGAGCGCCACCACGACGCCCTTGCCTGCCGCAAGGCCATCGGCCTTCACGACCACCGGGGCGCCCTGCTCGCGCACGTACGCAAGTGCCTCATCCTCGCTGGTAAAGGAGCCGTACGCCGCTGTGGGAATGCCGGCGCGGGCCATGAGCTCCTTGGAGAAACGCTTGGAGCCCTCAAGCTGAGCACCCTCGGCACCCGGGCCAAAGCACGGGGTGCCAGCTGCGCGCACCGCGTCGGCGACGCCCACCACGAGCGGGGCCTCGGGGCCAATGACGACCAAGCCGCAGCCGGTCTCGCGGGCGAAGTCCGCCACGGCGGCGGGGTCCTCGGCATCAAGCGCCACGTTCTCGCCCACGGCAAGCGTTCCGCCATTGCCCGGGGCGATGTACAGGGTGCCGCAAAGCGGGGACTCGGCAAGCTTCGCCGCCAGGGCGTGCTCGCGACCGCCGCTGCCGAGCAGCAGGATGTCGATAGTGTTCTCGGTTGCGCTCATGCGTCCTCCTTATGCACGAACGGGCCCCCAAACGGAGCCCGCTCAAAATTAACTCAACCAGAGATGTATCTCAGGTCCGAGGTAACGGGCTTTCCAGGTGCCGAAGATCGGGGTGAACGAGGAGGGAGCACGCCTAGCGTGCGGCGACCGACGAGTGAACCCCGAGCTTCGGGTGGCTGGGAAGTCCGTTACCAGTCGCGGACGATGGTCTGTTCACGATCCGGGCCCACGGCAACGAACGAGATCTTGCAGCCGGCGAGCTTCTCGATGTAGGCCACATAATCCCGCGCTGCTTGGGGCAGCTCATCGAACGTACGGCATCCGGTGATGTCGCACTTCCAACCGGGCAGCTCCTCATACACCGGCACGGCGCTCGCGAACGCGGCGGCGTGCTCGGGTACGCTCGTGTAACGAACGCCGTCGCAGTCGTAGGCCACGCAGACCTTGATGGTGTCGAACTCGGACAGCACATCGAGCTTGGTGAGGGCGATGTCGGTCAGGCCGTTCACACGCGTGGCATAGCGGGCAATCACGCCGTCGAACCAGCCGCAACGACGGCGGCGGCCGGTGGTCACGCCGTACTCGTAGCCGACCTCGGTAAGAGTGCGGCCCTCTTGGCTCGTCTCATAGTCGAGCTCGGTGGGCATGGGGCCGGAGCCCACGCGGGTGATGTATGCCTTCATGATACCCAGCACGCGGTCGATGTTCTTCATGCCCACGCCGGAGCCCGTCACGGCACCACCAGCGGTGCAGTTGGACGAGGTCACAAACGGGTACGTGCCGTGGTCGATATCGAGCAGCGTGGCCTGCGCGCCCTCGAACAGAATGGTCTTGCCCTGCTCGACCAGATCGTTGAGCAACAGTCCCGTCTCGCAGATGTAGGGACGCAGGCGCTCGGCCATGGGGAGGTAGGTCTCGGAAATCTGGTCAACCGTGTAGGTGGGCAGGTTGAAGATGCGCTCGAGCTGAGGATTCACGCGGTCGAGAACCGCGGACAGCCTGGACCGGAACGTCTCCTCGTCCAGCAGGTCCTGCATACGGATGCCGATGCGCGCCATCTTGTCCTGATAGCACGGGCCGATACCGCGCTTGGTGGTCCCGATGCTGTTCTTGCCGAGCAGCTCCTCGTACGCGCCGTCGAGGTCGATGTGATAGGGCATGATCACGTGCGCGTTGCCGGAGACCTTGAGGTTGGCGGTGGAGATGCCATCGCCCTCGAACATGTCGATCTCCTCAAGCAGGACCGCGGGGTTCACCACGCAGCCATTGCCGATGACCGAAATGCATTCGGGATACATGATGCCCGAGGGAACCTGGTGAAGGCCGTACTTCTTATCGCCCACCACGATGGTGTGACCGGCGTTGTTGCCGCCCTGATAGCGAACGACGCAATCGAACTCGGGAGCGATCAAGTCGCAGATCTTGCCCTTGCCCTCGTCGCCCCACTGGGTTCCCACCAACACTGTTGACGGCATGACTACTCCTCATTCCGTGCGCGCGGAGGCTTGATCCGCACGAGTCGTCTTGTACGCCGGGGGTTTATCCGGCACGGCCGGGCAAAATCGACCCAGCGTTCCCATTATAGGCGTACTACGGCCCCGCGCCGCCAGCGATGCGGCACGGGGCCTCATTCCACCATTACTCAATAGGGCTAGACACGCCCCCTGCCGGCGAACACGCTGCGACACGTCTGCGACAAAATGTCGCAGACGTGGGGGGGGTTGGGCTGAACGCGCATTACTCGGCGGCGTGTTCGTCAATCTCGTAGAACTTCGTGGAAGCGGGCAGGAACATCAGGTCCACATCTCCGATGGGGCCCGAACGGTTCTTCGCCACGATCACGCGCGTGATGCCAAAGTCCGGGCGGTCTTCTCGCTCTGCCTCGCTCTCGGTGCTCGAGCGGTCCAACAGCATGACGATGTCGGCGTCCTGCTCGATGGAGCCCGATTCACGCAGGTCGCTCATTTGCGGGCGCTTGCCCGTACGTCCCTCGAGCGAACGGTTGAGCTGGGAGAGCATGATCACGGGGACGCCGAGCTCCTTGGCCATGATCTTGAGGCCACGACTCATCTCGGAGACCTCGACGGCGCGGTTGCCGTTGTAGTTCTTGCCCGCCGGAGGATTCACCAGCTGCAGGTAGTCCAGGATGATGACGGCCCGCTCCTTGTTGTGGAGCATACGGCGCGCCTTGGCGCGGATCTCGGTGACCGTGGTGCCCGGCGTGTCGTCAATGAGGATATCGAGGCGGCTGAGCTCGCCGATCGCCTCGTTGATGTTCGCCCACTCCTCGGGCGAGATGCGGCCGGTACGAAAGTTCGACATGTTGACCATGGCCTGAGCGCAAATGAAGCGCTGCGCGATTTCCTTGCCGCTCATCTCCAGGGAGAAGAAGCCGACCGTGTAGCCATCGGCGGCGGCGTTGAGTGCCAAGTTGAGTGCGAACGAGGTCTTACCGACTGCCGGGCGGGCACCCAGGACCACGAGCTGGCCCTCGCGCAGGCCCATGAGCATGCGGTCGAGGCTGGGATATCCGGTGGGGGCGCCATGGACGTCGCCGCCCGCGCGCGCGACCTCCTCGGCCTCCTGATACGCCTCGGTCATGAAGTCCGTGAGACCCTTGTACGAGCTCTTGACCTCGCGCTCGGTGACCGAGAGCAGCATGGACTCGGCGCGCTCGATGACCTCCTTGGTGTCGAGCGGAGAATCGTAGGCGAGCGCGCTGATCTGATTGGTCGCGCCAATGATCTCGCGCAGCATGGCATCGCGACGCACGATCTCGGCATGATGCTGCCAGTGCGCAAGCGCGAGCGTGTTGCCCATGAGTTCGAGGATATAGGCCTCGCCGCCCACCGATTCAAGCTTGTCGATGGAGCGCAGATAGTCGATGAGCGAGATGGAGTCGATGGGCATGCTGCTCTCGTACATGCCGGACATCGCCGTGAAGATCGTCTTGTGCGAGGGACGGTAGAAGTCATCGGGGAGCAGCTCGACGAGGGCCTCCTCGACAACCTCGCCCGAGAGCATCATGGCGGCTAAGACGTTGCCTTCGGCCTCTATGTTGTTGGGCAACCCCTTAAGGGCTCCCAAATCGGCAGAACCGGTCTGCGACCATCCGTCGCTCACGATCTCCACGCGCGCTCCTTCCCCACATTCTTCACGCAGGCACCCAAGGTGAGGCCCGCAATATGGCTGGACAACCAATGGTAGGGTATCCCCACGATTCCGAAAAGCACAATCCCAGCTCAAGTCAAGCGTTTTGTGGGGACAGAGCGCACTCCACAGACGGATGTTGAAAAGTCGGCTTCTCCATCTGGGCGCGCATGGGTTATCAACGTTTTCCACATTTTTGTACGATGACCCGTGATGGTTTTCCACAGATGCAGTTCTGACCTGCAGTTTTCAACGTTTTACCAGCTAGAGAAGGTTTCTTTGCATACAGCTTATATGATGATTCGGTGAACACGCAGGTAAAGGCCACTTTTTGAGTATGTTCGCTGGTAGAGGGCTTGCAACCTTGAAGTGGTACTTGAACTTGAGCCCAGCCCCTTCCAACTGGGACTTTTTCACATGTTCGCACGCCAAGACACAGGCCCTGTGGATTTCTCTCAAGTTTTCCCACGGAAGCGACAGCAAAAAGGACCCCGCACAACGATGCGGGGTCCCAAGGGAATAGGGTTCGTAATGTCCCTATGCTGCAACCTGCAGCTTGAACTACCTCCGGTGCTTAGCAAGCGCGAGGCCAGCAGCGGCAATGCCGATGCCCACGATCGCGATGCCGCCCACCATCAGGAGCGTAGAGTCGCCCGTGCCGGGAAGGCCCGTACCAGGCTTGGAGGGCTCGGTGGTTCCAGAGCCGGGCTTCGAGGGGTCGTCCGGATTGGTGCTTCCGGCCTTCTCCCACTGCGCCACGAGCGTGATGTCACCTGTAACGGCAGCAGAGAAGTCGTAGACCTTGCCGTTGAGCGCCCAACCCTTAAAGACGTAGCCCGCGCGGATCGGGTCGTTCGGCTTGGTAACCGCCTTGCCATCGACAACGGTAACGGACTCGGGCGCCACGCCCTCGTAGCCGTAGTCGAAGGTCACCGTGTGCTCCTGCTGGGACTCGGGCTTAGCGAGCTCCAGCGCGTCGATGGCCTTCTGCAGCGCATCACACGCGGCGTCGAACTCACCATAGGTGGTCTCAAACGTGCCCGCCTCGATCTCGGCGCGGACCTTGGCCGCAAACTCCTCGGCGGATTTCAGCGCGGTCTCAAGTTGCGCCACCGAATCGGCAGTGTAGCTGTCCTTGTTCTCAAGGGCGGTCTTTGCCTGGGCGATGATCGCATCGAGCTTCTCGATGCCAAACGGATCGCCCAGCGTCTGCTGCTCGGGACCCATGACCTCAAGCTCAACGACGTGGTTCGTATTACCGGTATGGCCAGGGCGCGTGTTGCCGTTCATGTACACGCGCACGTACCGCGCCTTCGTTCCACGGGCGACGTCGAACGATTTGCCCTCGGCGGTCTCGGCGTACGCCTCGTCTTCACCCTTGCCAAAGCCGTTCTTGTTGTCGGCATCGGAGTTGTAGACGATCGTGTCGTCCGCGTCGAACGTCTCGTCCTCGGAAAGGACGATGGTGGTGTTGGGATACGTGCGGCCGTCGCTGTAGAAGCGGACCAGGTTGATGCCCGTCACGTCCTCAATGGCCCCCAGATCGACCTGGAGATACGAGCTCTCAGCGCGGTCGTCATGGCCGAACTCGCCATACATGGCGCTCGAGCCCTTCTCGCCATCGACCGCCATGCTCGCAGGACGATCGGGGTTGTTCTCGGCGGCGGAATCATCCGCGGTCCAGTGCGCGGAGGCGTTCTTGCCCTTTGCGTGGTTCACGAACTCGGGCTCGCCCAGGCCGGGAACCAGCTTGGCACGGGCGGCGCGCAGTGCGTCATAGGCAGCCTGCTGGGCAGCGGTGTCGCCACTCTTCAAGGCCTCCTCGGCCTGCTCAAGCAGAGCATCCATGTTCGCCGCGGCCCAGGACTCGGCGGTCACCTTGTCCTTGAGGGCGCGGGTCTCGGCAATAAGGTCCTCGAGCGGAGAGGCCGGAACCTCGTCGTAGCCCAGTGCGCGGTCGTACACCTTGTAATCGGTCGCGGCGGCATCGACCTTGATCTCGCCCGCCTTGATGCTGTAACCAGCGGTCTTCTCGACATCGTAGCCGTTGCCGGAAATCTCGCCGTTCACGTACAACTTGAGCATACCGTTGTTCTCACGGGCACCGCTGATGGTCGTGATGCCGGAGACGGTGCTTTCGGACGTGGCGGTCACACCGTTAACGGTGAAGTAGGCCTTGCCTTCGGCATCGATACCGAGCGCCCACTGATCGCCCTGGGAGAGCAGGACGGTATCCGCTGCGGCGTCCTTGACGGTCGCCACAACGGTAAAGCCATTCGGACCCTCCACGGAACCAGCGGCACGCGTCCCTGTGAGGATGAGGCCGTCGGCATGGAAGGTACGAACAATGGAGCCCTCAAACGTGTTGCCGGCAGAATCGGCACCGGCAATCGCCTTGATCTCGACCGCCGCGCCGTTGGCGGGAGCGGCAGGCAGGGTGATGTCAAAGGTCTTGAGGTCGGCGTAGGCGGTGATGGCGTCCTCGGCCAGCTCCACCTTCTTACCGTCGATCAGCACCTCGAGCTGGGTATTGTACACGTGCTCGGAAGCCTGAACGCGCAGCGTCGTATTGCCCTCGTTGTACAGGCGCTCAAAGGTAGGCGCCGTTGTGTCACCACCCTTGGAGAGGTGCCAAATCTGGGTCTCGCCGGGCTTCAGGGTCACGGAGACCTTCTGGCCCTTGGCGATGGTCCTGGGTGCCTCGGCAGCGCTCTTGCCACCCTGGGTGTACACGTGGTCGCGCACGACCTGATAGGTGCCATCCTCGGTGCAGCCAATGCCGGCGTCGAGGGTGAACTCGATGGTGCGCTCGGCGTTAGCCGGGTTGCGCATGGAGATGATGCCCTCGTTGCCCGCGGTGTTGAAACCTGAGAAGCCGTAGGCCTCCTGCGTACCGGGCGTGTTGACCGTGGGATTGCTCGTCAAGCCAGCGTTCGACGCGGGGTCGCCGCCGATCCACTTGGCGTTGCGGAGCATGTCGAAGTTGCCCTCTTCCCATGCGAGGAAGTCGGCGTTGATGAGGTACTTCTCGTCGTTGAAGAGCGAGTCGGAGTAGTAGAGCTCCCAGAAGGCGGTGCCGCGCGTGCCCTGCATGAACAGGTAATTACGGAACTGCTCGCCGTCCATGGAGTCGGCGGTGATGCCGGTGCCCTCTTTGCCGTAGATCGGATCGTGGTTGTAGAGGTTTGCGAGCGGGAACTGGAACTGGTTGGAGTTGATGAACTCGTAGTAGCAGGCGTCACGGTACGTGAGCATGGTGTTCATCTTGTCGTTGCCCGCGCCGCCGTGGACCTCGCCGCGGTCGCCCACGCACTGGATCCACACGGAGTTGGACCACTGCAGGAACCACGGGCTGGGGTTGACGTAGCAGGTGAGCGAGATCCACAGATCCTCGATCTGCTCGGTGCTGGCGGTCTCCCACACCTTGTCGAACAGGACGATCCACTTCTCCCACAGGTCGGTGGCGTGGAAGTACCCGTTGGGACCACCGTACATATGCTGGTGAGCCTCGTCATAGCCCACGGCGCTCTCGCCCGAGGCAAAGGCGCCGTACTGGGCGCTGTCGGCAAAGCCGTCCCACTTCCAGTAGTTGACGCCGTAATCTTCCATCCACGTAACGGCCATGTCGGTGAAGTTGGTCACGTAGCGCTGGTCGGCCACGTCGATGGAGCCGCCGGCAGAGGAGCCCTTACCCGCATCCTGGATGATCGAGGCAAGGTTGCCGTAGTAGTTGTAGCCGCCGCGCGGGCCGATCCAAACACCAAAGTTGGAGCCGAGCTTGCGCACCAAGTTCGAAGACGGGGTCAGACCGTCGGGGAACTTGTTATTGAACTGCCAGAAACCGGTGTTGTTGACGCCGTACTTGCCGTCAACCGAGCCGTTCCTGCGCAGATCGTCGCCCGTGGTGTACTGCGTCTCGTTCTTGCGGTACTGGTTCCAGCCATCGTCGACCACGTAGGACTCGAGCGGGCGCACGCCGGTCTCGGAGAGCTGCTTATCCACGGCCTTGAACGACTCGATGATGTTCTCGTCGTCGATGAACATCATGTTGTCGAACCAGGAGTTGTACTGGATGCGGAACTCACTCGGCTTGGAGATGCTCGTGATGTAGGCGTAGAAGTCGGACTGGACAACGTTCATGTCGGAGCCGTTCGAGTGGGTGGCACCGCAGACCGTCTGCCACGAGACGTACTTTCCGTCCGTGGTGAGCTGGTTGTCGCGCTTGAAATCGGCGAAGTTCTTGCCCGTCCAATAGCGGGTGCGGCCCAGGCTGTCGGCAATCTGCGTGTCGGTCTCGGGGAACTCCGAGCCCATGAACAGGCCGTTCACGTAGATGGGCTGGCCGAGCGTCGCCTTGGCAGCGTCCATCTGCACGACGCCGGACTCCTTGGGGACCGTCCACATGGTGTCATCGCTCGACGTGACGATGTGCTCGCCGTCGATGAAGTTGATGCGAGCCGTTTCGTCCTCAAGCTTGACCTCGAGGAACTTGCGCATGAAGTGGTCGCCGTCGTACATGACGACCTTCTCCACCACGGTGCCGTCGGCGGAGCCGAACTGGGCGGCGTCAAAGGTGAAGGCGATCATCTTGCCGGGCTTGTCCGTGGTATCGGAAATCGCCACGTCCTTGAGTTTGAGCTTGCTGGCGGCAAAGCCCGAACCCTCGCCCTTGGGAACGGAGGTGAACTTCTCGGCGAACAAGTCGAGCTCAGATCCGGAGACAAAGTTGCCGTTCGCGCCCTGCGTCACGCGGAAGCCCACATAGCGACCGCTCTGTGCCTCATCGAGACCAAAGTAGATCATCTTGGACGTGTTGCCATCGTAGGCACCGGCGTAGTCGACCGTAAAGGAGCCCTTCTTGCTGGTCTCCTTATAAAGGTCGCTCTTGCTGTCCGCAACGTACAGCTCGAACTTCTGCACATTGCCGTTCGAGGTGGCGCTGCCCGGACGACCGGCGTAACCGACGGTCTGGAAGGCGGACTTGGCACCCTCGCCGCGATCGATGGTGATGTCCACGGGCATCTGGTTCGTAGTGCCCGTGCCATCGTTGTTGTAGCGAGAGTGGAAGTAGGTGCCAACGTTGCCGTCGAACAGCGCGGCGACACCGCCGCCGTCACCGTTCTGCACCGAGCTCGCCTCGGCAGACCACGAGGTGGTGGCACTGGCGGTGACCACACTCTTGCCAGCGGCGTCCTTGGCGTCGAACTCAGCGACGTTGATCGCGGTGTTGATTTTGTTAGCATCCCAGTGATGGGACTCAGTCGCCGTGAGGCGAAGCGCCGTGGTGGTAACGGCCTTGTTCAGCTGAACCGCAGTCTTGCCAGTAGCGTTGAACTCGCCCCGCGCAGCCTCAGTCCAAGCGTCGCCCTGCTTATACTCAAGGACGTACTTCTTGATACGACCGGTGCAGTCCCAGTTGGTTCCGCTTACGCGCGGCGTGTATTCAAAGGACGCGACAGTCTTCGCACCGTCAAAGTTGATGATTATCGACTGCCCGCCCTTGGTGTCTTCGGAGCACCAGTAGGTGGCAGGATCGCCGTCAATCGCGTTTGCGGCGGCGTTCCCCGCCTCGTCCATAGTCGACGAAACCTCGACGGTCGCCGTCGCGGGCGCCTTCCCAGCGGGTTTGACACTCGTCAGCGCCTCACTTGGCTCCACGCGAGAACTCTCAACGAGCTGCTCGATATAGAACTCCTCGGAGCCCTCCTGAGGCGTGAATTTCGATTTTCCAAGCTTGTTGTTTATTTCGGTGGTCTTGAGGACACCGTCCTTGATGGACCACGTACGCGATATCGCATCGTTTCCCATTGTGACGGTATCACCGGTTTTATTGGCGATTACGCTACCGTAACCCGCCGCCATTGCCTGCGCCGGAGCAGAAAAACTGAGCACGCCAGCTACTGCAAAAGCGGCAACTGTCGCAAATCTGCTCTTCCTCATCCGCACCCCCCTTTCCTCACTTGCGGACCATCTGCACAGTCCGCCCCCAATTAAACAGATTGACCATATCCCAAGCGGGTAAGTGGTTTAGATACGAGGGGGGGGGGCACCGCCAACGGCCGATTATCATCGGCAAACGGTCAGTACTGGTTACAACCAGAAGATACCTTCCACATTTTTATCAGGTCTTATTCAGACTGGTATTTGTGGTACCTACCAATCTTTCCGTCATGAGCGCAGACTGAAAACACGCTGAACACCGCTGTTGACTGATTCCCGCGCAGGCCCAAGCCGCACACACCGGCACGCGCCCCGATGGCACGCGTGCCTTGAGTCCGGCAGTGACCCCTCGAGCGCCATCGGGGCGCCAGTGGATCACGTCCTCATTTGGCGCGCCCGCATCGGCCCAACAGCAAAATGGGGTCCCGCGCTTGGCACGGGACCCCATTCGAGTCGCTATATGCTATGCGTGCGGCACGTGCTACTCGGCGGCAGCCTCGGTCTCAACCTCGGCAGTCTCCTCGGCAACAACCTCAGCCTCGGCCTCGTCAGCCTCGGCCTCCTCAACGCCCACGAGGACGATGATGGAGGTGCGGATCTCGCGGTAAATGGAGATGGACACCTCGTGAGCGCCGGCAACCTTAATCGGCTTACCGAGCTCGATGCGCTTGCGGTCGACCTCGACGTCCAGCTGGGCCTTGATCGCGTCGGCGATCATGGCGGCGGTGACGGAACCGAAGAGGATGCCCTCCTCGCCGACCTTGGCATCGACGAGGACCTTCTGGCCCTCGAGCTTGGCCTTGAGAGCCTCAGCATCGGCAAGACGGACGGCTTCGCGCTTCTCGATATTCTTGCGGCGCTCCTCGAGCTGCTTGAGGTTACCCTTGGTAGCAGCAACGGCGAGCTTCTGCGGAATCAGGTAGTTCTCGGCATAACCCTGAGCGACGTCGATGATGTCGCCCTCGCCGCCCTTGCCCTTGATCTCGTCAAGCAGAACAACTTTCATGGGTACCCTCCCTACTTCTTCTCGCGAGGACCGCGGGTGGACACCACGGGCACGGCGTACGGCAGGAGAGCCATCTCGCGGGCGCGCTTGATGGCGTTCGCGATGTCGTGCTGATGCTGCGTGCAGGCGCCAGTGACGCGGCGCGGCTTGATCTTGCCGCGGTCGGTCATGTACTTGCGGAGGAGCTGAGTATCCTTGTAGTCGATATACTCAGTGCCCTCCTTGCAGAACTGGCAGTACTTGCGACGCGGCTGACGGGCAGAATAATCATTAGCCATGTCTCAATACCTTTCGTGAACGACGGCTCGGCTTATGCCGTGCCGTCAACTACAAATCACCCCTAGAACGGGATGTCCTCATCGTAGACGTCGACCGCGGGGGGAACCGGAGCCGCCATGGGCGCCGGAGCCTGCTGCGGAGCGGGCGCAGGAGCGTAGCCGCCCTGCTGACCGTAGGACGGGGCAGGCGCATAGCCGCCCGCATCGCCCTGCTGACCGCGGGACATGAACTCGATCTCATCGACGATGACCTCGAGCTTGCTGCGGCGCTGACCGTCACGCTCCCAAGAGCTGTAACGGAGCTTACCCTCGATCGCGACCTTCGACCCCTTCGAGAGATAGCGCTTCACGGCCTCCGCGCGGGTGCCGAACATCGTGCAGTCCACGAAGTTCGGGTAGTCCTCCCACTCGCCCGTCTGAGGATTCCGGCGACGGTCGTTGACGGCAACGCCAAAGCTCAGAACCTGCGTGCCGCCAGAAGTAACGCGCAACTCGGGATCGCGGGTAAGATTACCGGAAATGTTGACTCGGTTGATGCTCATACGTGTTCACTACCTCTCATGCGGCGCATATGGGTGCCGCATCCATACAAATGACCTACTCCTGGTCGTCGCGACGGACGATCATGTGGCGGATCACGGCGTCGGTAATACGAAGCACGCGATCGAGCTCCGCGATGGAAGCCGGGTCTGCATGGAAGTTGATGAGGGTGTAGTCACCTTCGGTGAGCTTGTCGATCTCGTAAGCGAGCTTGCGCTTGCCCCACTCGTCGACGTTGTCAACCTTACCATTGCCCTCGGCGATCGTGGTGTCGATGCGCTTCATCACGGCGAGACGAGTCTCGGGATCGAGGTTGGGGTTAACGAAGAACAGCAGTTCATAAGCCTTCATGTGGTCACCTCCTCTGGACAAACGGCTTCGGGTCGTGAAGGTGCGCCCGAAGCAGGAAAAGACGTGCTAACTATAGCCGAGTCTGCACATCTTGCAAGGTGCCCCATCATCCACCCCATGACCTCCACAAATGCAAGAGCCTCTGCCCCGGCGCTCGCGTGTGTGATCCGCCATGGCACCAGCATGCCACGCCATCCCGACACAATTCTGCGTTTTGCAGCGCAAGCCCTGACCGCCCTTTCCGCATCATCCGACACGACCCACGCCCTCGCAGGTCATCGGCACGTCGACCCCGCCGTGCAATGGCCCCCGTACGTGGGTTCTCCTCAGAACTACCACGCACGGGGGCTCACGTCGTCTTCACACTATGCACACAAGGTACCGGGTCTTTTCCGGACCTTATTTGTCCTCGGCCTCATCATCCGAGGTAATGGGGCCCAAAAGGATAGGCTCCTTAGAATCCTCCGCGCTCCCCTGCTCGGACTCGCCCGAGGAGTCGGTGCAACTTGCCGCATCGCTGGACGGGCAAGAGCCCTCCTCCGCGTCCAAGGGAACAACCGGATCGACGGGAATATCGGCATCCTCCGACAAGGGCGTAACCGGGTCAGCCTGCGGGGTCGACGGCTCTACAGGCGATGCGGCGGGCTCCTGCGCCGCATGGGCAGACGGCTCGGCGGGAACGGACGTGGACGGCTCGGTAACGAAATCGGTATTCGTCGCGCCTGCAGGGGTGACGGGGGGAACGGGAGCGGACTGCACGCCAGACGCGTAGCCATCCCGATGCGGCACGTCAGCAGGCAACGGATCGCCCGAAACACCCCAGCGGTCCACGTCAAAGCGGCAGAACCACTGTCCCATCGCGTTCATCGAAACCAGGCTCATTGCGGTGCTGATCACTCCGCCAATAAACGTGAGGGCGATGACGCACAGCAAGAACAGCAGCAGCGGACCAGCGCCGATCTGCAGCAGCCGTTCGAGAATGAAATGCCAACCGCTCATATAGGACCCCGAGATGCCCATGAATGCGGTGGCGCTCATGAGGCTGCCCACGGCAACCAGACCGCAAACAAGCGTGACGATGAACGCATAGGCGCCCGAGATAAGCCCACCTATGAACACGACGCCAAACGTATGTAGAAATCCGCCGAAATCGCGGCCGATCATCTGGAAGAGGCGGTCGAGACGCCAACCCGCGGAAAAGCTGTCGTACAACGTGGAACGAAGCGACGCCGCCTGCAAAAACGAACCCATAAGACCACTCGCGAAGATGGTGAACAACGAGAACGTCGCACCGGACGTTACGGCGAGCATCGTGCTCACCGCGTTGCCGCCCGTCAGGCCGGAGACGAGCAGATACAAAGATCCGGGGAACACGACCTGCAAAATCAGTGCCACCACGATTCCCATCGAAATCGTGACCAAAAACGCACGGCCGCCGGTGGAGAGCACCTTGCCGTAATCGACCCCGCGCTGCTTGGGTGCCGAGTCTACACCCCAAGCGGTGAGACGCGCCCATTCCATTCCATAGCCGAGCAAGGCAATCTGCCCCAAAATGGGAATCCAGCCCACCAACGTCAGCACCAGGACCGGCTTAAGCCAGCCCTTATCGCGCGTGAGCATATGCCATGAGGATACAAATCCCAGGTTTCGTGCGTTCATCCTGCCTCATCTCCATGTTGGACATCTTTTTCAAGATGCAGTGTATCCCGATGAACGCCCCCTGTACACGCGCGTGCACGGGATTAAGCAGGGCTTAAGACGAGCGCAAGTCAACCGTAAGGATCCTCGCGGGTTCGAATCCATGCAAGGTAAACGAAAAAGCGAGCCGCGCGGGCTCGCCTCTGTTTCGAAAATGGCGGAGGAGGAGGGATTCGCCGGGCGCTCCGCGCCCTCCCCTCGCTGCGCGCCTACGGCGCTTGCGGGCTACGCTGGAAAACGCTGCCGCGTTTCCTCAGCTCCGCCCCCTCACGGGTTCGAATCCACGCAGGGGATACGAAAAAAGCGAGCCGCGCGGGCTCGCCTCTGTTTCGAAAATGGCGGAGGAGGAGGGATTCGAACCCTCGTACGGGGAGTACCCGTAAACGGTTTTCGAGACCGCCGCATTCAACCACTCTGCCACTCCTCCGTAAGAAGTGAAAACGGCACGTCACCCATATGGATGCGTGCCGCTGAAAGTTCTGGCGGAGAGTCAGGGATTTGAACCCTGGAGACGCTTTTGGCGCCTACACGATTTCCAATCGTGCTCCTTCGGCCACTCGGACAACTCTCCGTGAATGCAGGGGCTATTGTACCGTACTTTCCCACGCGCGCAAGTGAAATTGTGAGAAAGATTGCCAAACCCGGCGGGCCTCTTGATTTCCAACTTCAGCGAAACACTTAGCACACTCAGCGCAACACGTTTCGATAAGCGCGGGAAGACGGTGACCATGGCGGGAATCCGCAGAGACCCAGCGGGTCGATAGAGCCCTGTCGCCCATCACCCCCCCCCGTTAGGTGTCCATCGCCCCTCCGCAAGTGCCGTCAGGGCTGCGGGCACCCGTCAACGCCAGCAGGCTCCCGTCACCGCCCGGGCCCAAGCACCCATCGCGTGCCCCATCTGGCGCCTTGGCCTCTCTCGGCAGCTCGGGTCCTTGGGTAGCTCGAGTCCCATCTGGCCCCCTGGGCAGCCCGAGCTCCGCACTTTGTGAGAAAAGACGGGTTTGAAATGAACGCATCATTTCAAACCCGTGATAAATCACATTACCATGCCCCTTTATGTGAGGAATCGTGGGTTTGAAACTCCCATTCTGTTTCAAACCCACGATTCCTCACATCCAAAACGGACCCCGGCCGCGCAGACCAAATATCGATGCGTACTTCGCCCCGCGCCATACCTCGGCTAAGATTGATAGGCGCAGGCACCGCTGCGCATCGAAGGCGCGGGCGTCGGCGCGCAGGGCAAGTGCACTGCAGGCTCGCATCGCAGGCGCATCGTGAAGGGAGACCAGCCATGAGTCCAGCCGTCTTGGCAGTTACTGCACACGCTGCCAACGCGATGGCCTTGGGCGAAGAGATGGTCCCGATCCCCATTGCGTTCGAAATGGTCGCCGTCATCGTGGCGGCGGCGTCTGGTGTGCTCGCCGCGCGCGAAAACAAGCTCGACCTCATCGGCGCCATCGGCCTCGCCGTGCTTGTGTCGCTGGGCGGTGGCTTGACCCGCGATGTCATTCTTCAGGAGCACAACGTCTACATCCTGCAGCAACCCCTCGCCCTGCCGGTATCCATCGGCACCGCGGCGGCCGTCTTCGCCTTTCCCTGGATGGTCGAAAAGCCCGACCGGCTTATCTCCGTTCTCGACATCTTCGCCGTCGGCCTGTTCGCCGTCATGGGTGCCGACAAAACAATGGCATACGGCTACCCGCCCATCACCTGCGTGATGATGGGCTTCATCACCGCCGTGGGCGGCGGCATGCTGCGCGATATATGCCTTGCGCGCGTACCCTATATCTTCCGGCGCAGCAACCTGTACGCCATGGCGGCAATCGCCGGCGCCATCACCTATATGGTTCTCATCGAAAGCCTGGGAATGTGGAACATCGCTGCTGCGTTCATCAGCGTCGCGCTCACGATGTTCATCCGTTGGTGGTCCATCCGGTTCAACATCATGAGCCCCACGGAATTCGATCCGCACAAGATGCCCGAACCTGTCAAGAAAGTTGCCCGCCCTGTGGTTCGGCCCATCCAACGCGCCGGGCGGCGCATAAGCGCCAAGATGTCCCACGAGGCCGAACACGCACGAACCCGGCCGCGTGACGGGTCGGACTTGAAGCGCGGTGGCTCCGCGAGGAACCGGAGATCTCAGTAGCGAGGAACCGGAGATCTCAGTAATTAGATAGGGTGCTTTTACTGAAAGGGAATTTTGCAGCACAACGCTTCAAGCTCCGACGTGCGCAGCTGAGCCACGCCACGCCTCGCACGAAAATGGCCCCACGCACGGCGGGCCGCCGCCCCGTGGCAACGACCCGCCCATCGGCACGCTCTCTCATGCGGCACAAAGCTTGTCCCAGTTCACGCTCGGCGCACGCGATTTGCCCGAGTATACGCGATCGGTCCGAGCATTAAAGCGCGGTCATGCTAAAGCTGTACTCCGCGGTCTTGCCGGGCGCCAGGATCGTGATGTCGCGCTTATGCTCAAGCACGTCGTCCTCGCTCGTGAGCGTGGCATGGCCGGTCCAAGGCTCCAGCGCGATGAACGGCGAGTTGCCCTCTTGGGCGGACCACAGACCAATGTACTTGAAGTCGGCGAAGTCGACACGCATGCCGCGACCGCTCCTGGTGCCGCGCAGCGTGAGCGTTCCGCCGGGGACATCGGTGAGCATAACGGCATCGTGCGCGAACAGGCTCCGCGTAACCGGCAGCACGTCCGAATTTTCGACTGGGACGAAGGACTCATCGAAGGTGAGGAGGCCGCCCTCGGCGATGCGAGGTGCGGTGCACGTCCAGGGCTCGGCGAACTCGAAAACGTAATCCTCGAAGTCCTCGCCCTCGGCGCCCGGCGCGGGAACGTTAAACGCGGGGTGGCCGCCAACGGAGAACGGCAGATCAACGTCGCCGGTGTTGGTGACGGTGAACGTCTGTGTCAGCGTGGCATCGCCCGTGATTGCGTAGGTCATGTTGAGCTTGAAGTGATATGGGTAGGCCTTGAGAGTCTCGGGGGTGTCGCGGTACTCGAACGTCACCGCAGACCCATCCTCAGCCATGCCGACGACGGCGTGCTCCGCGGTGCGGGCGAGGCCGTGGCGTTCCATGCGGCAGGCGCCCTCTGAGCACGTTGCCTCCCCGCCACGGATGGAGCCCACGATGGGAAACAGCACCGGTGCGTGCTTGCCCCAAAACGTTGGATCAGCCTGCCACAGATACTCCCTGTCATCTACGACGAAGCTTGTGAGCTCGGCGCCCATGGATGATATCTGAGCGGTGACGTTGCCTTTGGCAATGGTGGTGACAGTCGACATGGCAGGACCTTTCAATCGAGGGCGAAGCGGCGCACATGGCAACCCCGCCAGGCTGGCGCCTCCAATCGGGCGCCGTTGCATCCATTATCCCCGTTTTCCGCTCTGCGAAGCCCCTTTACGGAGCCCGGTGCCCCACCATCGAAGGTCTGCCGCAGTTTTGCGCGAATTCCCAAGCATTCATAGCCGTAGAACCTCTTCTACCTGCGTGTTTGCGAGTCTAATCAATCGGCCGCTCAGCGGGGAGTCAAAATGCGGCAAAACCTCAAGCTTGACGGAATGCTTCTAAAACGGGTTGCGCACGAACCAAAAATTAATTCGGTTCCTGATTATTTGGTACCTTGACTGTTGTTCGCAAGAGTCCTAATCTCTACACGGCCAAACAGCAATGACATATATGGGAGGTGGAGATGACAGACCATGAGTACCACGAGGCGCTTGACGCGAGCGCCCCGGCGGAGACTGACGAGGACATCGCCCGTGCCAAGCGCATCCTGCAGGGCCTGGGTTTCTGCGGGCACTATATGCACTTTCACGGCGGTGGGCGATCGGGGCAGGTGCCCATCCTGTGCATGCTCGACCGCTGTGGGGGCCGACTCTCGCAGCAGGAACTCGGATCTCGCTTTGAGATCAAGCCCGGCTCGTTGTCGGAGATCCTATCCAAAATGGAGTGTGCGAGGCTCATTGAGCGTACGCGCGACACCAAGGACCGCCGTCAGCTTTTCGTGCACCTCACGCAGGCGGGTCGGGAGCTCGCCCAGCACGAGCACGACAAGCGGGAGGCCTTCAGACGCGCCGCGTTCTCGGCACTCACCGTCGAAGAGCAAGAACAACTCGCCGAAATGCTCGAGAAGATCCGTGTGACCTGGGAGGAGTTAGATGGTTAATACGCTTGCTGCATCCATTCGAAACTACAAGTGGCCCACAATCGCCACGCCAATCTTGGTGTTGTTCGAGGTCGCCTGCGAGATGGCGATCCCCTTTGTGACTGCCAACCTCATCGACGTCATCAAAGACGGCGCAACGGTCGCCGAGATCCTGCCCACGGCCGGGGTCCTCGTCGTCATCGCTCTCATATCGCTGCTGTTCGGTGCCGCTGCGGGCATTACCTGTAGCTACGCGAGCTGTGGATTCGCCAAGAACCTCCGTCACGACCTCTTCTACAAGATCCAGACGTTCTCGTTCGCCAACATCGACCGCTTCTCCAGCTCCTCGCTGGTCACACGCCTCACCACCGACGTCACCAACGTCCAGCAGGCGTTCATGCTCATCATCCGCATCGCCGTCCGTGCGCCGCTCGTGCTGGTCTTCGCGTTCGCGATGGCTTACGCCATGGGCGGTTCCATCTCCTTCGTGTATCTCGCCATGATTCCGCTGCTCGGTGGCGGTCTTGGTTTCCTCATCCACAAGGTCGGCCCCATTTTCACCCGCGTGTTTCACAAGTACGACGCGCTCAACGAATCGGTCGAGGAGAACGTCACCGGCATGCGCGTGGTAAAGAGCTACGTGCGCGAAGACTACGAGAAGCAGAAGTTCGCGCACGCCGCGCAGGACGTCTGCGCCGACTTCACCCGCGCCGAAAAGCTTCTGGCTTTCAACAACCCGATGATGAACCTGTGCGTCAACGGCGCATTCGTCCTCATCATCTTCCTCGGGTCCAAGCTCATCATCACGAGCCAGGGCGAGCTATTCGACGTCGGCCAGCTCTCGTCCACCTTCACCTACGGCTTCCAGATTCTCATGAGCCTCATGCAGCTCTCCATGATCTTCGTCATGGTGACCATGGCCGAGGAAAGCGCCAATCGTATCGTCGAGGTGCTTCACGACGAGCCCACCATCGCCAATCCGAACGAACCCATTTATGAGGTCGCGGACGGCTCCATCGACTTCGACAACGTGAGCTTCAAGTATTCCGAGCATGCCGAGCGGCAGGCGCTCGATGGCATCGATCTTCACATCGCCAGCGGCGAGACCATCGGCATCATCGGCGGTACCGGATCCGCGAAGTCCACGCTCGTCAACCTCATCGCACGCCTATACGACGTCACCGAGGGCACGGTCCGTGTGGGCGGGCGTGACGTTCGCGACTACGACCTCGACTCCCTGCGTCATCAGGTCGCCATGGTTCTGCAGAAGAACGTGCTCTTTAGCGGCACCATCGCCGACAATCTGCGCTGGGGCGATCCCGATGCCACCGACGATGAGGTCCGAGAGGCGGCACACCTGGCCTGTGCCGACGAGTTCGTCGACGGCTTCCCCAAGGGCTACGATACGTGGATCGAGCAGGGGGGCTCCAACGTCTCCGGTGGCCAGAAGCAACGCCTCTGCATTGCGCGCGCCCTGCTCCGCCGCCCCAAGATCTTGATTCTCGACGACTCCACGAGCGCCGTCGACACCAAGACGGACGCCAAGATCCGCGCCGGTCTGGCCGAATACCTGCCCGAGACAACCAAGCTCATCATCGCGCAGCGCATTACGAGTGTGCAGGACGCCGACCGCATCATCGTCATGGAGGGCGGCCGTATCGCCAGCATCGGTACGCACGACGAGCTCATGGAGAGCTCCGAGATCTACCGCGAGACATTCGTCTCTCAAAACAAGATGAGCGAGGAGGCTCAGGAAGGAGGTGAGGCGCATGAGTAAGGCAACCACCGCAGCTCGCGCAAAGAATCGCCGCCCCGGAACGCTCAAGCGTCTCGTCAAGATGCTGTTCTCGTTCTACCCCGTCCTGTTGCCGTTGGTCATGGCCGGCGTACTCCTATGCGGCCTCATCAACTCAGTTGGCTCGCTCTTCCTGCAGAAAGCCCTCGAAGTCATCTCGTCCTCTTGGCAGACGGGTGACTGGGCGGCGGCACAGCCCAAGATTGTGAGCCTCGTGACCGTCCTCGCCATTATCTACCTCATAGGCAACCTCTCCTCCCTGTTCTGGAATCGCTACATGGCCGTCATCACGCAGGGCTCTCTCGAGAAGCTCCGTGAAAAGATGTTCAATCGCATGCAGGACCTTCCCATCAGGTATTTCGACACCAACCAGCGCGGCGACATCATGTCGCACTACACCAACGACATCGACACGCTGCGCCAGATGATCTCGCAGTCCCTTCCCAACCTCCTACAAACCGTCATCGTGCTCGCCACCGTCTTGTTCATCATGTTCTACTTCTCGGCATGGATGGGCTTGGTGATGATCGCCGGTGTAGCCGTCATGACGTTCCTCACCAAGCTGCTCGGCTCCAACTCCGCGCGCTTCTTCATCGCGCAGCAAACCGAGCTCGGCGTTGTTGAGGGACACATCGAGGAAGTCATGAACGGCCAGAAGGTCGTCAAGGCGTTTTGCCACGAACATGCGGCGGAGGAGGACTTCGACGAGCGCAACGAGAAGCTCTTCGAGGTCTCGCAGAAGGCCAACATGTTCGCCAACATCCTCATGCCCATCCTGATGAACCTCGGCAACCTCATCTATGTCGTGGTTGCGCTTGCCGGTGGCGTCTTTTTGGCGCTCGGCGTGCCCAACCTCTCCTTCTCCGGCCTTCCGCTGTCCATCGCTGTGGTGGTTCCCTTCCTCAATATGACAAAACAGTTCTGCGGCCAGATTGGACAGGTCTCCCAGCAAATCAACGCCGTGGTCATGGGTCTCGCCGGAGCGGACCGCATCTTTGAGCTGCTCGACCAGGAGCCGGAGGTTGACGAGGGGTACGTGACGCTTGTCAACGCCCAGGTCAACCCCAGCACCTGGGAGATCGAAGAGGCTGATCACCGCACGGGCCTCTGGGCGTGGAAGCATCCGCACAAGGCCGACGGCACCGTGACGTACGTTCCGCTGCGCGGCGACGTCCGCATGGTCGATGTCGACTTTGGCTACACCCCCGACCATGAGGTTCTGCACGGCGTCTCGGTCTACGCCAAACCCGGTCAGAAAGTGGCGTTTGTCGGTGCTACGGGCGCAGGCAAGACCACGATCACCAACCTCATCAATCGCTTCTACGACATCGCGGACGGCAAGATCCGATACGACGGCATCAACGTGAACAAGATCAAGAAGGCAGACCTTCGCCGATCCCTGGGCGTGGTGCTCCAAGACGTCAACCTGTTCACCGGCACCGTCATGGACAACATCCGGTACGGCAAGCTCGATGCGACCGACGAGGAGTGCATCAAGGCAGCCGAGCTCGCAGGTGCCGACGACTTCATCCGCCGCCTGCCCGATGGCTACAGCACCATGCTTACCGGCAACGGTTCGCAGCTCAGCCAGGGCCAACGCCAGCTCGTCTCCATCGCCCGTGCCGCCGTCGCCGATCCGCCCGCGATGATTCTCGATGAGGCGACGAGCTCCATCGACACGCGCACCGAGGCGATTGTCCAGCGCGGCATGGATGCCCTTATGCAGGGACGCACCACGTTCGTCATCGCGCACCGACTCTCGACGGTCCGCAACTCCGATGTGATCATCTGCCTCGACCACGGTCGCGTAATCGAACGCGGCACGCATGATGAGCTCATCGCCAAGAAGGGTTACTACTACCAGCTCTACACCGGCGCATTCGAACTCGAATAGCGGACAAGCCCCCGCATCTTTGCCCAATCCCTCGCCTCGCCCACCCGAACCGCGCTTTGCGGGTACGGGTGGGCGAAGTTTTTGCGTGTGGCTACACCGTCGACATGAAATCGGCGGCAAGGGGTCGTATCTCGAACCAGGGGATGCCGTTTCTCACCACGGTGATCGTCTCCCCCGTACTGTTGGCATACGCCGCCAACCTGCTTAGATGCGTCTTTGCCGCTCGCATGGGAACACGGCCCTCATCGCGCAGCCATCTGCCGAGCGGTACTCCGCACCAACTGTCCCCACCCGCCTGCTCATCGCTCACCGAATCGATGAGTGCTTGTTCCAAAAAGCCCCGCGGTCCCGCATTTGGATCCGCCTTCACGCACAACCCGGTCATCTCGTCCTCCTTCTCTGTGTGGAGCACGAGCGTATCAGGCGCTTCCGACCAGTTCTCCAACGGCTTCTCACGCATGGCTTGCACCTGAGTCCGCATGTTCTGACACCCCAGCTCAGCACCCCTACCTTCGTTCACAAGGGCATCGTAAGGCACACGCATCTTCACGTGATATACGGAAAACGACCCTTGACAGCCACCTGCCAAGGGCCGTTTTGGCTTTATAGGGGTTTAAGCTTTCGCAGAAGAAGGAATGTGCCCTATCGGGACTCCCGTTCCCGCTCCTCGAGCGCGCGCCTGAGCGCTTCGATGTCGGCCTCCGTGCGCTTTGATTTGCGCCACAAGGAGAGTACGAACACAAACAACGCCAGCAAGATGCCCACATACGCAGCCAAGACAAAGGGCGCCGCAGGCAAAACAGTCGAATAGACCTCGGAAAGAATCGGATCCATTTAGCCCTCCTCAGGCTCGTTGGTTGCGGGAGAAACGACCGCGGCGCAGCTGGCGCCATCGCGGCCATCGGCAACGACGGTCGTGGCCTTTGTCCGCAGGCGCTCAAGCGCCTCGGCGGCGGCCGCACGGGACGCGGCGGAATCGAAATCCTCAAGGCGCCGCTTGAGCTCCTCAACCTCATCGGCGGCGGCATTCACCCGCAGCGCATAGCGATACAGAGCAAACGCGACCATGAGCACACCCGCCATACCCAGCAAAAACGGAATGAGCATAAGCGGCGGCAGACCAGAATCCGTCCTGAACACCACCGGATGCACCGAGCTCGGCACCAAGCGCGTGATGAGGAACGAAATGGGCGCATCCACAAACGAGACAACGCAAAACACTGCGGCGAAGCGTGCGATCTTCTCGGGATCATCGAGCGCGTTGCGCAGCACAAAGTACCCAATCACCAGCAGCATCAGGATGAAGTACGTAGTGAGTCGAGGCTCCCACACCCACCAGACGCCCCACTCGAAGCGCGTCCAAAGATCGCCCGAGATCATGGTTGCCACGATGAACACAAGCGTGACCTGCATGGCGGTGCGCGAGCGCACATCGCGCGCACGGTCCTTGGTCACAAGGAACCGCAGGGCGTGGTAAGCCGCCACCCCCATGAACACGAACGAGGCAATCGCAACGGGAACATGCAAGTAGAAGATCTTTTGGCTCAGCAGCAACTTGGTGGTGACCATTTGCCCCGCAATCACCACGGATTCGGACAGTCGCGCACCCTGCACGAGCGGCGCCAAGGTGAACGTCCATACCACGTCAGTCGCGATGAGCAGCGCGCCCAGCACGAGCAGGGCGGGCACCATTGCATTAGATTTCTTCAAGGTCACAAGACCCCCTTCCTTTTTGATTAGGTATGGTACCAGCTCGTTGGATCACGAATCGAGAACGAACTCGTAGAGGCCCCAAGCGGCTGCAATCATCACGACATCGTAGGTGCCGGCGAGCGCAAGGCTCCTCCAGAACGTGGCAAAGGTTCCCTCAACGCCAGCGAGCGCGACGCCGGTGGCCGAGACGCATGCATACAGCAGCGGAAACGCCACCGGTATGAACAGGATGGCGAGCAAGACGTCCTTGCCGCGCGTGTCGATCGCCATGGTCGACAGCAAGGTGCCCACACCGGCGACGCCCACCGTGCCCACCAACAACGGCAGCACGATCATCGGCGCAGTGGCGGACAGCGGTGCACCCGAGAGGAAGAAGACGAAGAACAGCGGTACGGTCACCAGCTCAACGGCGAGCAGGAACAGCAGATTCGAAGTCGTCTTGGCCAAGAACACGACCGCGCGGTCAACCGGCGCCAGCAGGATGCCCTCCAGGCAGCCCGACTCGGTCTCGTGCGAAAAACTGCGATTGAGACCAAGCAGGCTCGTAAACACGATAAGTGCCCACAGCAGACCGCCGGAAAAGGAGACAACCTGCAGTTTGTCCCCCACCTGCGCCAACGCGGCCCCGTACACCGTCAGCACCAAAAGCGAGTACACAACCATCGAGGTGAGCATCTCGCGCGTGCGCAATTCCTGCCGCACGTCCTTGCCCAACAGGGCGCGATACTGGGCGAACGCCGAGGGCTTGAAGGCCGAGGGCTTGGCCGGGGCGTCCGAGGCGCGCGGGGCGCCGACGGCACCCGCGCTAACGGCGGCACCCGGGGCGACAACGGCACCCTGCGCCCCCGCGTCGCCACGACGCAGGCTCTCCCGCTTCTCCTCCATCTACGCCACCCCCATTCCCACGGTCGCCAAATACAAGTCGCGGAATGCCCCGCGGTCCACATCGGCCTTCTGGGCGCACACCACGACCGCGCCCTGCGCCAGGATGAGGGCATGGGTGCATAGGTCGTAGCCCTTCTCGAGGTCATGACTCACCATCACGAAGGTCCGCCCTTCGCGCACACGGTCGATAAGCTGGTCGAAGAGCTCCGCCGCATGAGGGTCGAGTCCGGAATAGGGTTCATCGAGCAACACGATCTCGGGGTCGCTGATAAGTGCCCGGGCAATCGAGAGCCGCTGCTGCATGCCGCGCGAGAACGTACGCACGCAGTCGTTCCGCCGATGATCGAGCTCGACCAAACGCAGCAAATCGTCGATGCGCGCCTGTGCCGCAGCACCCGCCATGCCGTAGAGCGAGGCGAAGAACGCCAGGTTCTCTTGGGCGGTCAGGTCTCCATAGAGCATCGGCTTGTGGGAAATGAGCCCTACGCGAGCGCGCAAGGCATCGGGCTCCTCCAGGGCATTTACGCCGAGCATACGCAGTTCGCCGCATGTGGGGCGCGCCAGCAAGGCGAGCTCGCGCAGTAACGTCGTCTTGCCGGCGCCGTTGGGGCCAAATATTGAGAGGAAGGCGCCTTGGGGCAGCACGAGGTCGACCCCATCCAACGCGCGCCTGCCGCCGAACTGCTTGACAAGGCCACGCGCCTCAATGGCGAACGGATCGCACGCTCCCAAAGCCCCATCGCGGGAACCGGGGGCAAACGGCAGGGGACGGGCCGTCATCGCGCATTCGCCTTCGCTTGGGCACGAGCGCGCTCGTCTGCCGCCAGCAGCGGCGTGGCACGACGCGGCGCGAATGCCAAGACGATGCCTAAAGTCGAGATGGCGCCGCCCGCCCAGGTCAACAGGATGAGCGGGTTGACCTTGACGTTGATGGAAAGCGTGCCGTCGGCGTTCAGGCCCTGGAACGCCACGAACAAGTCTTCGAGCGGACGCGTAAGCACCGCGGCATCGAGGGTCGACTGACTCGTTGCGGCGGCAACCTTCATGGAAGGTGCCACATGCCCCATTAGGTTCCCCTGCTCATCAGCCACATCAAGTTCCACGCGCATGACTTCGTTATCCTGGCTGTCGGCATAGCGCTCGGTATCGGTCAGGGTCAGCACGTAGCCCCCCACCTGAACCGACTCGCCCTTCTCGCCGGCAAGGCTCACCGTCACATCGCGCACGTACATCATGGAACCCACCAGACCGAGCGCGGCGATCGCAATGCCCAGGTGGCACAGGTAGCCGCCGGCCTGCGCAGGCGAGCGACGGAACAGGTTGAACGCGGCGGCCGGCGCGCCCTCTCCTTTGTTCCGCATGCGGGCCCGCACCCCGCGCACCAGTAGATAGGCCGAAGTGGCAATCAGCAGCGAAATAGCCGCGAGGGCCACGATTGTCAGCGCGAAGTAATACACCGCGGGCCCCTGTTCGGCCAAAGCGTCGGCAGCCGATCCGCCATCGGCCAAGATGGCACTGTAGGTGGGCATCAGCTTCGTCCCAAAGAGCACAAGTCCGGCCACAAAAAGGCAGGCGGCCACCACAAGCGGGCGGCGCATATGCCCCCAAAACGCAGGGCCCTGCGTCTTGCGCCAACCGAGGAGCGGACACACAGCCATGAGCAGTAGCACCACGACGGCGACCGGCCGCGCCGCGGCGTTATACGCACCCGCCGCGACCACGGCGCCGCCCAGCGGCATCCATGTGGGAAGGGCGCTCGACACCGTGAGGTAGGCCACGAGCACGCCCGCCATCACCATGATGATGTTCGTGAGGTAGTACGAGCCGTTCTTGGAGAGCATCGACTCGATCTGGTCGTCATCCTCGCCGATCTCGCCGTGACGGTACAGCAGGCCAAGCAAAAACGCTAGACCACTTGCCACCATAATCGCCAGGAAGAAATATGTGGACACCGGGTCCTCGGCAAACGCATGCACACTTTGGACCAAGCCCGAGCGCGTGATGAACGTGCCAAGCACCACGAAAATGAACGTGATGGTGGCAGTGAACATGCTCCAACGCTTGAAGATGCCGTGCTTGCGGTACATCGTAAAGCTGTGGATCATCGCCACGCAGGTGAGCCAGCTCATAAGGCTCGCATTCTCCACGGCGTCCCATGCCCAAAAACCGCCCCAGCCCAGGACCACGTACGCCCACACGGCACCCAGGCCCATGCCGATGGACAGGAAGATAAAACCGAACACCGCAACGCGGTCGCACAGTTCGACCCAGCGGGCCGAAAGATCGCCCGTGATAAGAGCCGCCATGGCGTACGCGAACGGCAACGTCATGGCGGCGTAGCCGATGAAGGTCGCCGGCGGGTGGAGAATCATCGCCCAATGCATGAGCAACGGGTTCATGCCGCCGATCTTGCTGGCGAGCGTGCCGTCGGCGTTGAGGTACTCGGCGGCGGTGGGCATGAACGGATTGTTGGAGCTCGAGAACACGAGCGTTGCGACGAACAGGGCGACGATGACCTGCGCCACGCCCAGGGCCACCAACGTGAGGTCCTCATGTGCGCGACGACGACGGTACGCCTGCGCGGCGGCGAAGGCGGAGATGAGCCACGTCCACAACAGCAGCGATCCCTGACGGCCGGCCCACACGGCACTCACCCGGTAGAGCGGCTGCAGGGGGCTGTCCGTCGCGGGGTAATTCGAAACCACATACGCTAGGCTGTAATTCTCCGTGAGCATGCACACGAGGATGATGCCCACACATGCCGTCAGCAGGGCAAAGCTCGCGTAGACGAACGCCTGCCCAGCGTGGCGCATGCGCGCAATCGGCACCGAGGGTTCCGGGGCCGTTGAGGGCGCGGCGCCGGAGCCTGCCGCCCCCGTACTTGCCACTTTGCCGCTCGCCACGAGCAGTACTGCCGACACCAGCGCGAATACCAGGGCGAGCGCCTGGAATACATTACCTATCGTCGATACCATGCAGCACCTTTCCCGTATCTCGACATCCCGCGCGTCGACGCCATGCGCGCCCACGGGCCCATTTCGTTGTCCTTTACGTCCCTACTTGGTGATGGAGGCATCAATTGCAGGCTGCTCCGTCGCCACGAAGTTGCCATCGGAATCAAGATGACCGGACACGACCACGGCAACGCCGTCCGCGATCTGTTCATCAAGCCCTCCGTTATACACCACGTTGAGCGTAGCGCCCTGGGATTCGATGGTGAATCGAATGGCGGAGCTGGCATCGTTGACGTCACCCTCAACATAACCGCACACCTTGGTGTCCTCGAACAGCATGGCGTCCGCCTGGTCGAGTAGACCCTTCACCGTGAGGGATCCCTCGGCGCTCTCGTACTTGGACGGGCACTTGGTGACCATCTCCGTGCAGTTGAGGAACGGCGGGTTGTCCACGTCACCCGTGCAGATGGCCACAACACCCGCGCCAAACGTCGCGGGCAGCGCCCCCTCGTAGCCAACGCGCAGACGAACCGAGGGGTTCGGCGCGCCCGACTCATCCTCAGGCGCGATGTCAAAGGTCACACGCGCGCCGTCCTTCTCGATAGAATCTGCCACGACCACGCCGCTCACCTGGACTTTTTTACCTTGGTACGATCCGGTTGCGACGTCGGCGACCGTAACCGACGAAGCGGAACCACCCGCCCCCGCAATCGCCACGATCACCAGCATGGCAATGGCAATGATGCCGCCCATCACCACTAAACGACGCTTGGCCTTCTTGTTCATGTCGCTCCTCATGCCCTCGCCACGCGGACGCCCCGACGCGGCGGGAGCCCATGGCGGCGCTCTTTGCGTTTTTGACAGCCAATAAGTATACAATGTGCGCTGGCAGGCCGCATCGTGCGGCAATTCCTCCCCGTTAACGGAAGGTTCATCATCATGCTGCTAGCCATCGACATGGGTAACACGCAAACCGCCCTCGGCCTGTTTGACGGCAACGAGCTCCTGCATGCCTGGCGCATGCCCACCGACCGCGCCTTCACCAAAGACGAGATACACGTGCGCCTGCTCGGCTATTTCCGCAAAGACGGACTCGAGCTCTCCTGCGTGGATGCCATTGCCTTCGCCGGAGTCGTCCCTCAGCTCATGCGCGAATGGGAGGGCGTGGCCGAAGTGATTGGCGCGCGTCTTATCGTGGTCGGGGCGCAAACCTCCGCCGTAACCGCAATTGAGGCAGCCTCACCTGCCGAAGTCGGCGCCGACCGCATTGCCAACGCCACCGCGGCAGCGGCGCTCTATGGCAGCCCGAGCATCGTGGTGGACTTTGGCACAGCGACCAACATCGACGTGGTGAACGAACATGGAGCGTATATCGGCGGGTGTATCGCCCCCGGGATCCGCGTGTCACTCGATGCCCTTACCGCCCGCGCGGCCCGTTTGGCCAGCGTGCCCCTCGAAGCTCCGGCGCATGCCATCGGGCGCAACACCGTCGAGGCGGTGCAGAGCGGCACGGTGGTGGGTGCCGCCGCGATGGCGGAGGGGCTGGTCGCGCGCATCAAGCGCGAGCTGGGGCGCGACGACGCGTGCGTCATAGCCACGGGCGGACTTGCGGGCATCGTCTCCGAGGCCACCGACGTCTTCGATGTGGTCGACACCCAACTCACCATCAAGGGCATCTACGAGATCTACCGCCGCCTGGCCTAACCCGGCCCACCTCGGGCGCTCCCCCACCGCGGACGCGAGCGGGCGGCTTACAGGGTGCCGAGCTCCGCCACTACGTGACCTACGCGGTCCTCGGGCTCCTTGACGTCGAGGCCCTCGTAGCGGAAGAAGCGCGCCGGGTTATGCATGAGGTCCTCAAGCGGAACCAACACGAAATCGCGCTCGCCCAGGCCGGGATGCGGGAGGCGTAGCTTTTCGCCGCCATGGATCTCGTTATCCATCCACAGCAGATCGCAGTCGATAACGCGCGGGCCGTTGGGGCGTGTACCCTTGCCGCGTGTGCGGCCGAGCTTCTGCTCGATCTTCATGAGCTCTTCGAGCAGGATGAGCGGAGCGAGCTCGGTCTTGATCTCAACCACGGCGTTGGCGAATGCCGGCTGGCGCGTCTCGTACGCGGGCTCACTTTCGTAGATGCGCGAGCTGGCAGAGACGCACGTCATGGGAATCTGCGCAATGAGGTCGCGGGCGGCGCGGATGTTCTCCTCTCGCTGGCCCTTGTTCGAGCCGAGCGCCACGTATGCGCGGCGAGGCTGAGGGCGCGCAATGGCCCAGAAGCCGTTGAGGAACTGGTAAAAGCCCGCAACGTCGTGCACGCGAACGATGTTGGCACCCTGCTCGATAGCTCCCAGGCACACGCCGAAGGTGGCGATGTCGCGGTCATGTGCGTCCTCGACACCGGCGATGGCGCCCACCAGGCGCTTGCGCGACACGGCGCACAGCGTGGGATAGCCGAGCGAGGCGATCTTGCCCATCTCGCGCTGGATCACGATGTCCTCGTTGGCATCCTTGCCAAAACCGGGGCCGGGATCGAGGCAGATGCGCTCGCGGTCGACGCCCGCGTGAATGAGCGCGCGGGCCTGATCGGAGAGGAAACCCATGACGCGACGCATGATGGGGGCGGAATCGGGCAGGGTGAAGCGGCGGAGCTGCGACGTGCGGTTACCCGAGCCCGTGCGAGCGGCGGAACGTGCCATAACGGAGGCGAGGTCGTCGCCGGCTACTGCGGGCTCCGCGGCAGCGGCGGCGGACTGGGGCATATCGAGCGCGACGACCTCGCTCTCGGCGGCGGGAGACTCGTCGCCGAGCGCGGCGGCGTCGCCGTTCGGGCCAACCGCCGCGGCATCGAACGGGAGCTGCGGCTGCAACGGCTGAATCATGCCCGAGATAAGCTTGGCCTTGGCAGCGCGCTTGGACTTGCCGGTTGCACCCAAGGCGCGAGCCGCGGCCTCCGCCTCACGAGCCTTCTCGGCCATGAACGCGGCGGCCGAGGTGTCAAGCTGCACGGCGGTATGGGTGCGCGGACGCTCAAGCTCGCCCACCTCACCTGCATGCATGACCACGAGGCCGCAATCGCTATCCTTCACAAAATCGACCATGCGCGGGTCCGTGAAGCCCGTCACGTCGTTCACGATCGACGCGCCCACGCGCACGGCGGCCTTGGCAACCTCCACGTGACGCGTGTCGATCGACACGATGGCACCCGCCCGCGCAAGGGCCTTGACCACGGGCAACACGCGCTGCGCCTCGGTATCGGGATCGACCGGGGTAAAGCCGGGGCGTGTGGACTCGCCACCGACATCGATGATGTCGGCACCGTCGTCGAGCATCTTGAGCCCGTGCGCAATCGCGGCATCGGTGTCGAGGTGCTCGCCGCCATCGCTAAACGAATCGGGGGTCACGTTCAGGACGCCCATGATGCGCGGGCGATCGAACTTGAGCTCGTACTTGCCGCAGCGCCAGACTTTGGAATCGCGTGCCATGAGGATCCTTTCGAGAACGTTCGAGTCCCTCTATTGTATCCAGCGAGGGCAGGCGCGTCACACTCGCGCGCGATTTCCCATTTCCTCTAGTATAGTTACCCGAATGAAACCTTACATCGCCCTGCAGATGTAGCTCGTTGACGCACTCTGCAGGTGCAGAAATGGAGCCCTCTATGACCGCCACCCGGACTTACCGCCTCGCCTCTTGGAACGTGAACGGCCTGCGCGCCGTCCTCAAGAAGGACCCGAGCTTCACCGACATCGCCGCCGAGCTCGACGCCGACGTACTCGCTCTGCAGGAGACCAAGCTGCAGGAGGGCCAGGTCGACATCGATCTGCCCGGCTACCACCAAACGTGGAGCTACGCCGAGCGCAAGGGTTACTCGGGCACCGCCGTGTTCAGCCGCGAGGAGCCCCTCTCCGTCCGCCACGCCGACGCCGTGCTCGCCGCGGGCCGCGGGGCGGGACTCGACGACGACCGCCTCGAGCTGGTTGCCGCGGCGGCAACCGAGGGCCGCGTGTGCGCGCTCGAGTTCGAGCACTATTGGTTCGTGGACGTCTACACGCCCAACGCCCAAAACGAGCTCGCCCGCCTGGACGTGCGCATGGCATGGGACGACGCCTACCGCGCCTTCCTGCGCTCCCTCGAGGACGAGACCGGAAAACCCGTCGTGACCTGCGGGGATTTCAACGTCGCCCATAACGAGATCGACCTCAAGAACCCCAAGTCGAACCGCGGCAACGCGGGCTTCTCCGATGAGGAGCGGGCCAAGTTCGGCGAGCTGCTCGACGCCGGCTACACCGACACCTTCCGCGCCGCCAACCCCGGCCTCGAGGGCGCCTACAGCTGGTGGAGCTACCGCTTCAACGCACGCAAGAACAATGCGGGCTGGCGCATCGACTACTTCCTGGTGAGCGATTCCATCGCCGACCGCGTGCGCGCCACGGGCATCCGCAGCGACATCTTCGGCTCGGACCATTGCCCCGTCACGCTGGAGATCGAGCTGTAAGCAACGACGGCAATCGCGGGCGGGCGGGCGCATGGCGCGCACCTTTGCCGTCGACTCCCGCGCGTCTCCGTACCGCCGCGGAGCCGGGCGTACCGCTGCCGCCGCCTCCAGCGGATCCCCTACCCTCCGCGGAGAGCGCGCGCGGCACCGAATCCCGCAATCCGCCAGCATCGATCCCCTCGAGCGAGTCACCATCGGGTAAGACCTCGCCGGACGAGAACCCATCCAGCGCGCCCGCGCCGGGCGCATCAGTGCCGACGGCCTCGCCATACAGCCGCGCAAGAGCGGGAACCCCACCCAACGCGTGCTCAAGCGGCATGCGCGCCTTGAACACAAAACTGTTCAGCGCAATAGACAGCACCGCCGCGCCAAGAATCAGGCTGTACTGATCCTGCGTGAGCACGCCGAGCGCCATGCCCGTCTGTCCAATGAGAAACGAGAACTCGCCAATCTGCGACAAACCTGCCGCAATGGTGAGCGAGCTTGCGAGCCCCGCGCGAAACGCCACCGGGAGCACCACCAAAATCACCACCGTGATCAGGTCCTCCACGATGAGCCATCCCGTCGCGATGCGACCGCCCTCGGTGTCGGCGAGGCCCGCGTCGGCCAGGTTTTTGATGAGCACGGCCGTCGAAGCGATGGATACGGACAGGCCGAGCATGATGCCCGCCTCGATCGGCCAGTCCAGAGCAAGGCCCAGCCCACAGCCGGTGAGTGTGCCGAGGGCTGTTTGCAGCAAGGCACCCGGCACCGCAACGCGGCGCACGGCCACGAGGTCGTCGAAGGAGAAGTGCAGGCCGGTGCCGAACATCATGAACATGACGCCCACCTCGGCAAGCTGGCTCATCGCATGCGAATCTCCGATGAAGCCCGGGGTGAACGGCCCTACCGCAAGACCGCCGAGCAGGTAACCCACAACCGGTGGGAGGCGCGCGGCACGGGCGAGGATGCCGCCCAAAAACGCCGCGACGAGGGCGATGACAAATGTGGCGAGGAGAATGCTGTCTCCGTGCATGTGGACCTCCGGGTGGGCACGCGCCCGGTCGAATCAGCTACATACGATGTTTGCATGAGATCAGTCTACCCACGCAGGCCGTATTTGCGCACCACGCGGTTGATGCGGCGCGTCCACGGGCCATACAGGACCGCAAGAAACACCGCGGTCGCCACACCGTGAATGACGTCGAACGGCAGAGATGCCGCCACATACGTCAGAGCGCCAGGCCAGGTAAACGGGCGCACGAACCCCAAGACGCCGTAGGCGTTGATGATCACGCCGTAGAGGGCCCCAGAAGCAAGTCCGCATGTGACGAGTGTCACCATACGCGGCTTACCCGTGGCGCGGTTGTCGAATACGCCGGCGCTTGCGAGCACTCCGCCCAGGTATCCGACCATGCCCCAGGCGTACATCTGCCACGGACTCCACATGCCCTGACCAAAGAAGAAGTTACTGGCGAGCGCGGCGAGGGCCCCAACCATGAAGCCGTTTCGGCGGCCCAGGGTGGCTCCGGCGATGATCGCGATGGCCGAGACCGGCTTGAAGTCCGGCACCGCGGCGAACAAGATACGCCCGGCGGCCGCAAGGGCGGAGAGCACAAGCGTGGGCATAATCTGCCTCAGCGCCGGACGACCCGCCTCGTACCCCGCGAAGAACAAGGCGAGCACCACCGTCACCACCAGCAACATGAGCAGCGCCGTTTGGGCAAAGCCCGCAACGAGGGCCAATCCCATCGCAAGCGGAACCGCAGCGAGGAGCACGACCTCGAGCAGGGCTCCTCCGGGATAGGCGGCCAGCCCGTCAGGCGATGCCGCAGCACGCTGTTTCTCGTCGTCAAACCTCATGTACATCACAGCCGGTAGAAGATGTTGTTGCGGAAGAACTCGTCGGCAGGCTCCGTGCAGGCAACCTCGCCGTCAAACAGCAGCGAGACGCTGTTGGCAAGGCCCGAGACGAGCTCCAGGTCGTGCGTCGCCATAACGATGGTGGCACCCCGCGCGCGTTCCTCCTCGAGCACCTCCGCGACCCTGCGGCGAGCCGCGCGGTCGAGCCCCTTGGTGGGCTCATCGAGCAGCAGCAAGCGCGGCCGTACCAGGAGCACCTTGCCCAAGGCAAGCAGCTGACGCTGACCGCCCGACAAATCATACGGATGCGCAGCAGCGCGGTCGGCAAGGCCGAGCCTCGAAAGCATGGCCTCGACCTCTTGCGGCCCGTAAGCTCCAACGCTCGACCATTCCATAAGCTCGTCTAGCGCGCACTCCTCGGCGAACAATGCCTTGGGGTTCTGCGGCAGTAGGGCCCTCTCGCGCACATCGATGCAAACGGCACCCTTCTGCACGCGTTTCGTTCCCGCCATCAGCGCCAGCAGCGTGGACTTTCCGCAGCCATTGCCACCCACCAGTGCGTGCAGCTCGCCCGTGCGCACGGACAGCTCGGTGCCGCGCAGGACCCAATCTTCGTCGCGTCCATAGCGAAACCACGCACCACGCACCTCGACGGCAGTGCCGCCGTTCGCGGCACCGGCGCGCATCCGACCAGCATGCGCGGTCGTAGCAGCCGCCTCGCCTGCAGCTCCTCGCATGGAAACGCGGCGGCCAAACTCCTCGAGCGCCACCTCGTGCACGCGGCCGCTCCGCAGCTCGAACGCGCACGTGGCGTAATCTGCCATGAGCTCCGGCGCATGGGTGGCCACGATCACCGTACAGCCCAGCTCGCGATTCACGCGAAACAGCGCATGCAGGAAATTCTTGGTCGCAATGGGATCAAGCTGCGCCGTGGGCTCGTCGAGCAGCAGCAGGCGCGGCTGCATCACCAGCGTGGATGCCAAGGCCAGAAGTTGTTTGCGCCCGCCCGAGAGCGCGTCCGTGGCGCAGCGAAACCAGTCGCCCATGCCAAAGAAATACCCCGCCTCCGCCACGCGACGCCGCATCTCGGCCTGGGGAACGCCCAGGTTCTCCAGGCCAAACGCCATCTCGTGCCACACGCTGTCGCACACAATCTGGTTGTCGGGATCCTGAAAGACAAACCCCACCGTACGGGCAGATTCCTCATCCGAAAGGTCGTCCACCGGACGTCCGAACACCCGAACCGATCCTGCCCGGCGGCCAACTGGCGCAATCTGCGGCTTCACCAGCGACAGCAGGGTGGACTTGCCCGAACCGGTATCGCCCACCAAAAGGGCAAACGCGCCCGGCTCGATACTCAGGCAGACATCCTCTAGAACAGGCGCGGGCGAATCGGGATAGGAAAAAGACAGACCTTGGAAAGAGAGCGCCGGGGCAAGCGCATGTGCGGGGGCTTCGGCCTGCGCGCGAGCTCCGCCGTCGTCCGCACGACACCCCGTGCCGCCCGTGCAAAGCCCATCGTCCGCACAGGGCCCTCCGTCATCCACGCCGAGCCCTCCGCCGCCCATACCGGCTTGGCAATCGCTCATGCGAATCTCCTCATCTCATATATATGGAGCACGGCGGGCGTGAACATCCAGGCTGCGTACGGCAGGTACCCCCACCACATATCAATAGGGCTAAGACGCGGGTAGAACGCGTAGGGCGCGGTCAACGTCCAGGAGACCCACGCGCACAGGAGCCCTCCCATCAGCAGCATCGCCGCCGCGGCGGCATCGCGCGGCGTGAACCGATACGGCATGTAGGTCGTCCTGTGCTTGCAGGCGCCCCAGCCCCGGGCGCGCATGGCGTCGGCCGTCTCAAGCGAGTCCTCCATAGCCCACCCCATGAGCACGGAGCTCTGACGCAACCGGCTCGCAACGCCGGCGGGCAGCCCTCGACCCCGGGCAGCGCGTCCCCCCGATCTCAACGGCAGGCGCCGCGCCGACGCGCCGACAACGGCCTCCGCGCTCGCCCGCGACGCACGCGGCCCCTGCGAACCATGCTCCTTCGACCTCGCCTCTGCACCGTTCTCGACACCGCCCCCCGCAGACACCGCGCAGCTCCGCGCCACATCCTGCGCTGACGCAATCGCGCGACCCCGCCTCAAAAACCTCGGCACCAGGCGCATCGTCATCGAGACCATAAGTGCCACAACGGGAATCGAATTTCCCAACAAGCCCAAAACCTTGTCATACGAAAGCATCGCGGAGGCGGCGGCGAACCACTGAACGCTCGCGAGGAACAAAAGCGCCATCGCGCAGCCGTAGAGCAAGCTCTCCATAAAGACCGGTCGCCCAAAGAACACGAACAGCTCGGTCGACCCCATGTGGACGAACAGGGGGTTTACCAGGGTGATCACGAGAACCACCGGCAGCTGCCAGCGCAGTGAGCTCAGCGCCGCCCAGATGCCGCGCGCGCACGCCGCGTATGCAAATCCGCCGGCGAACGAGATAGCCACCAAGACCGGATGCATCGAAAACATGGTGAGAGCGAGCGTGATCGTGATGAACACCGCGGGCACCACGGGGTGCATGGCGTCGAACGCCGTGTGTCGTACTGCCTGAGCCAAGAGCGCACCTCCCCTGTGACAATTGCACGCGCATCCCCCGGTGCGCACCATCCGCCTCCCACGCTGCGGTATCATCGCATTACGCGCGCCATGCGCGCGTGGAACCTGCAACCAATCTTTGGGAGCCATATATGGATGTTACCGCGATTGTAATGGCCGCCGGCGAGGGCACGCGCATGAAGTCAAACCATGCCAAAGTGTCTCACAAGATTTTGGGAAAGCCCATGGCCTGTTGGGTCATCGACTCCGCGCTCGCGGCGGGCTGCAACCGCGTCATCGTTGTTGTGGGTAGCCACTCCGATGAGGTCCGCGCCATGATCGCCAGTGCCTATGAGGGCACGCCTGCCGCCGGTGTCGTCGAGTGCGTCGAGCAGGCCGAGCGCCTCGGCACCGGTCACGCCGTCCGCTGCGCGCTGGAGGCCACCGGCATCGATGCCGGACCCATCGTGGTCCTCAACGGCGACCTGCCGCTCATCCAGGCCGACACCATCCGCACCTTCGCCAACACGGTCGCCAACGGCACACACGCCGGTGCGGTGCTCACCTTCACTCCGCCTGCGCCCTTCGGCTACGGCCGCATCGAGCTCGCCGCAGACGGCTCGGTCAACCGCATCATCGAACAGAAGGATTGCACGCCCGAGCAGGATGCCGAGCTGCTGGAATGCAATGCCGGCTGCTACGCCTTCGACGGTGCGCTGCTCGCCGCCCACATCGGCGAAATCGGCAACGACAACGCGCAGGCTGAGTACTACTTGCCCGACATGGTCGAGATCCTCAAGGGCCACGGCCATGCCGTCACCATCTTCCACTGCGATGACTACCGCGACGGCCTGGGCGTGAACAGCCGCGTGCAGCTCGCCGAGCTCACCGCCATCGCGCGCGACCGCATCAACGAGCACCTCATGACCGAGGGCGTCACGTTCATCGATCCCGCCCAGGCGTGGATTTCCCCCGACGCGACAATCGGTCGCGACACGGTCGTGTGGCCGCAGACCCACCTCATCGGCACCTGCCGCATCGGAGAGGGCTGCCAGCTCGGCCCCAACACCCGCCTCACCAACGTGGTCGCCGGCGACAACTGTTCGCTCGACGAAACCGTGGCCATCGATGTTGCGATCGAGAACGGCGTCACTTGCGGCCCCCGCTGCTACCTGCGCCCGGGTACGCACCTGCTCGACCGCGCGCACGTGGGCACGCATGTGGAGATCAAGAAGTCCACCATTGGCGTGGGCTCCAAGGTGCCGCACCTCTCCTACATTGGCGACACCACCATGGGCGCCGGCGTCAACGTGGGCGCGGGCTCCATCACCTGCAACTACGACGGTAAGAACAAACACGCCACCACCATCGGCGACCGCACGTTCATTGGCTCGGACACCATGATGGTCGCCCCCGTGAACATCGGCGACGACGCGATCACCGGCGCGAGCAGCTGCATCACACGTGACGTGCCCAGCGGCGCGCTCGCCGTCGAGCGTAACGACCAGCGCATCATCGAGGGCTACACCGAGAAGCGCCGCGCTCGCCTCTAAGTTTCAATTGGGGACAGGCACAAATTGAACATGCCGCCCGAGGTGCTTCGCCAAGGGTCCGCCGGCCATCCGTCACTTCGGAAGGCCGGCTTTTTCATGAACGCCGCAAGCCCAGCATATTTTCAATTTGTACCTGTCCCCAATTGAAACACCGCTCCTCTCACCGATGAAGTTTCCTTGGGCGGATTATCGATGGTCAAATAGCTGGCAAAGTGGCTAATATATAGAGCGTGTATGGATGTTGTGGCGTATAAAGGAGAAGTCATGCCAACAACCGATCCCAAAAAGACCGTTGATATGAGCAAGATCCTGCGAGTGTACTCCGGTTCCTCCAACCGTCCGCTTGCCCAGAAGATCGCCAACCAGCTCGGCGTTGAGCTCTCCGGACTCACCCTCAAGCAGTTCGCCAACGGCGAGATCTACGCCCGTTACGACGAGACCGTCCGTGGCGCCGACGTGTTCCTCATCCAGTCCGTCGCCGGCGGGAACGTCAACGACATGCTGATGGAGCTCCTCATCGCCACCGACGCCGCCAAGCGCGCATCCGCCCGTTCCATCACCGCCGTCATCACCCACTACGGTTACGCCCGCCAGGACCGCAAGGCCGGCCCGCGTGAGCCCATCACCGCTCGCCTCGTCGCCAACCTCCTCGAGTGCGCCGGCGTCGACCGCATCATCACGCTCGACCTGCACCAGGGCCAGATCCAGGGCTTCTTCGACATCCCGGTGAACCACCTTTCCGCGTTGCCGCTCTTTGCCGATTACTATGACGCCAAGGGCTTCGATACCGACAATCTGGTCGTTGTCTCCCCCGACGTGGGTCGCGCCAAGGCCGCCAAGAAGCTCTCCGACATGCTCGGCTGCAGCCTCGCCATCGCGCACAAGGGCCGTCCACGCCACAACGCGGCCGAAGTCATGGGCATCATTGGCGATATTGAGGGCAAGACCTGCATCATCAACGACGACATGATCGACACCGCCGGCACCCTGTGCGCCAACGTGCGCGAGCTCAAGGCTCTCGGTGCGGGCGACATCTACGTGTGCGCAACCCACGGCATCTTCTCCGGCGAGGCCATCCAGCGCCTGAACGATGCGCCTATCGTCGAGTGCCTGGTCACCGACGCCATCCCCGTTGAGGAGGGCGGCAAGATCAAGACCATCTCCGTCGCCGGTGAGTTCGCCGAGACCATCTCCGCCGTGTACTACGAGCAGTCCGTAAGCACGCTCGTGGGCGGCGACTTCGCCATGTAAGGTAGCCGCGCTCATAGCTGCACCAAGCAGAGTTCTGCGGTAGGTTGCCCCCGTCTTCCAGGCTAGAGTCTGGGAAACGGGGGCTTTTCTTTCCGATCAACTCCGTTTTCGTCCATGGAGAGCCTTACCCCCATGGTGCTCCAGCTAAGAAGCATCTAGGTTCTAGAAAAATGGCTAATTATTACCGTTTTGTATCCCCCAAATGACCCTAGAAGCAGTTCTTGGTGCCATCAACCACCCTCATTTGGCTATATTCGCCTGTTTGTGCCCATTTTTAAGCAGTTTCGCCGCGTTTTCTTTAACTACAAGAGCTCAAGACCGTCTGAATCGTCCGCCAGCAGCCGACGGACGATACAAAACGGTAATTTTTAGCCATTTTTCTCAATTCACGTTTCTCGTGCCACGGGCGCGCGCCTTGATGTAGCTTCTTTACATGGACGCACTTGTTTTCTCACATATCTCGGCCTTGCGCGCAATCAGGCGTGCACGAGGGGCGTATTCTGCCGTTCCGTGGAGGTCGCTTACCGTCGCCGAACAACGCCGAGTTCTGGCGAATTGCAAGCCCAACCTCTCGACACTCGATTTTGATTATCTTGGTCGCCATGCCCTTTGGAATGGCGAGGACGGTGAGCGCCTTGACGTTCTCGTATCTGACCCAACATGTCGCCGAGCCAGAAAGCCCCTGACGTGCCATGTTATGTCGCGCGATCTTCCCGCTGGATCCATCCTCGAAATCGAGCGCGGTCTTTACTGCACCTCCCCCGCGTTCACCGCATATCTCTATTCGCGTGGCCGCTCCGTCCCAGAAATCGCCGCGCTCCTCATGGAGCTTCTTGGAACGTATTCCCTGCCTCACAATGCAACGCTTTCCATTGCGAGGGGCAAAACGTGGTCGTCAATGGACGGCATCCGGCTCCCCAATTCCGCGTCAGCCGAAACGCACCTCAGCGGCCTCGACACCTCCGCCGAGACCGACCCCGAGATTAACGACGTCTCCGATACGCCCCTTGGCGCGCCCGATGGAACAGCAACGCACCGCACACACGGCAACCAGCAGGTCAAGATTGAACAGACCCATTATTCATGCGAGCCGGCCGCCACCAAAAAGCAACTCAGGGCAATCGCGAAGTGGACCAAAAGCAGCCGTGACCATGCCTTTCGCCGAGCGGTCGACCTCGTCGCACCCAATTCCGCCTCGCCGGCAGAAACCATCCAGTACTGCATGCTCGGATTCCCCATGCAGTACGGAGGCTTTAATTGCGCCGCGCTACCCGACGGCATGTTGCTCAACCACCGCATCGACTTTACGCATGACGCGGTGCTCATGTCATCGGGTATGCCCTATGCCGTTGCCGATTGTTTCATTCCCGCAGCCAATGTCGACGTCGAATACAACGGCACGGGACACGAGGAGCTCCCCGCTCGCATCCACGACGGCAACCGCAACAACGGCCTTCGCTGCATGGGCATCAACGTTATCGTTATTCAACGCGACCAAATGCGCGACATCCAAGCGCTCGAGGCCATCGCGCGCACCATATACCGCTTTGCCCACATGCGGTTTAGGTACCAAGGAAAAGGCCATCGCGCCAAGCAGGCAAACCTGCTCAACGCCCTTCGAGGTGCGGTGGGGCTTAAGCCCGTGTAGCGCTACATGTTGCTCGGGATACCAGCAACTTATGCTCTCCCTGCGGGGTCGTTAACACCGCCGATCCGCATCGGCGGGCCACGTGGCTGCATGGTCATCACGGAATGCGCGCCCAGGCGGCCGCCCTCTCAAGATAGACAGCCCCCGCGTCATGACATAAGACGCGACTAAACGCGGGATTGACAGCGTTGCCTTGAACTACCGCCGCTTCTTTAGAATGATGGCGCCCGTAATTAACAGCACGCCCAGTACACCGAAAACAAACGGACCGTAGGTGCTGAGCAAGTTATCGCCTGTCTGCGCAAGGAGGTCGTCGGACCCCGCCGATACGCTCTCGCCATCTTCTTGGGCGGTGAAGATCCACTTGATCTCATACGACTGGTCTTGCGCCTCGTTGCCGAGGCTCGTGGGCACCGCCATCGTTATGCGCAGGCCCCGAGCGCTATCGGCGGTATAGGCACCGAGGGCGAGGGGTGCCCCCTCCGCCGAGGCGAGCTCGGTGAGCGTTCCCTGCGCGACGAGCGAACCCGCATCATCGCGCACCTCGATCGTCGCATCACCCAAAGCGTCCAGCGTCGCGCCGGGTGCATCGGGGCGCATGCTCAGCGTCACGCCCCGCTCGACATGGCGGGCGGCGAGCTGAAACTCTTGCACGATCACGTCTCCGGGCAAGACGTCGGCAGCCGTCGCGATAACATCCTGTTCCTGCAGGTTCTCGCCGTGCCACGCCTTCGCCGCACCGTCGTACACCACCAACGGCTCGCCAACTGCGGGAGCCGCGCAGGCAACGGACGGCAAGCCGAAAGCGAGCACGAAGGCACAGGCAGCGACCATCGTTGCGAAAAGCCTCTTCACCATATCGCCTCCTACTTCCTCACAAGCACACCGTCGACGCCGACCGCAAGGCCGCTCGATGCCGACCACACCTTGTCGAACCCTTCGCCGGCAGACAAATTGGCCTGCAAAGCCTGAGTCGAGATATCGACCACAAGGCTTTTGCCCGCCACCGTGCCCGTCTGTCGAACCTCGTCGATGAGATTCTCGGTTTTGCCACCAGCCTCCACGGGCACGGACCAGTAGTAATAGCCGTCGGCGCCTTTGATCCAGCGCTCGCCCGTAGACGCCGTAAGGGCATCGCCCCACGTGATCGAATAGCCCTGGCCCTCCTGCGGCGCATCCCAGAGCTGGTTGCCATTTTTGTCTTCCCAATAGATGGATACGGTCGCACGCATGTATGCCGGCGCCGTACCTTCGTTTTTCACGAAGACGTTCTCTTTGACCGTGGAAGAGGCATCGAACGCTTCTTCGATGGAAGGCTGAATTTCGCCACGCGTGAACGTGTTGAGCACGTTGTCCTGCACTCCAAACCACGCCACCGCACCGCCGGCACCGCACATGGCGAGCACGGCGACGGCGACGATCACGGCGCGCTTGAGGGGACGCCGGCCGCCGCGACGCACCGGCGCGCCCCCCAGTGTCGGCTCCCCAGCGCACCCGCACGCATCGGCGCTGCCGACGGGGCGGAAATGGGCGCCCCGGGAGCCCTGAGGCGTGCCCGCCCCAAGACGGTCCCTATCGCGCTTGCCGATCGCCATCAGCGCCCACCTCCATTCTCAACCGGATTCCTGCCGACTCCGAACACGTTCTTCGCACGGTCCTCGCCGTCGAGGTACTTGTCGTTCGTAAGCGCGTTGGTCACCTTGGCCGTGCCCTGGCTGCGGACCAGCACGACGTTATCCGGCCTACCTTCGACGGTCATGCCGCCTTCGAAGAACTGATACGTCGGGCTGTAGCGCCAGCCCCAGCTGGTTTCAACAACCTTGTAGTAACCCCACGGCACGTTGATCGTCTCCGAAGCGGTTGCCGCGCCCTGGCCGTTGTCCTGTGCAGTCATGGTCACCGTCGCGCTCTTAGCATCTTGCGCAACCTCACCGTTCTCGTCGCATTCAGTCACCGTAAAGGTGAAGGTGGAGCCGGCAGCCATAAGCGGAGCGGTCTTTTCGATCGTCAGCGAACCTGTGGTATCGAACTCGAACACGGCATCGCCTTCATGGCCCACGCCCAGATGCCCCGTCGCCTTCTTGTCGAGCTGTTTGGCCTTCGTAAAGTCGAAGTTGTCGAAGATGGCAACGAGCTTGCCGTCGACAGAAGCCGCACGGTCCGCCTCAGGCTTCGCATAGTGAACCTGATCCATATGGACAGTCAGGGTGTCACCCAAATAAAGCGTGCGAGGACCGAACGCAATCTTGACGGCGGGCGTTGCGCCTTCGGCGTTGGGATCGGCAACTTCCTTTTCCAGTGCTGCAGGGTCTATCTGCCACACCAGATTGGAAGCGGCGTACGGCGCGCCATCCTGGTCAAGTGCGTTCAGGCGATGCGTCACCGGATACAGGTGCATCTCCGTCACGCCCGCATTCGTCATGCTCTCGACAATGGAAGCTCTGCAGAACGCATCCCAAGGCACGGTCTCCGTGTCGGATTTCTTCCACTCCCACTCCTTGAAGAGCTCCTTCACCTGGCCCTCGGCGTCTTTCTTGGACAGGAAGCCCTCCATGGCGGCCGTCTGCTCGCCGCCGACGACCGTAGCCTCAACTTCGACGTCCTCCATCTGAGGCGTGCCGTCAGGGTTATAGACAGGGTTGCCGTCGGGTCCGATTATGGGCTTCTGGACAGTTATCTTCTGCACAAAAGCTGATTTGTCATCGGCGGTGAACTCGATCGCGTCCGTGCTTGCCTCGAGCGGACCGTCCGCCCCGTCCATGTCCGGGAAGTGGTAAACCACCTTGTACACCTGCGTCTTCTGGTAGACCGCGGTATAGAGATTGCCGGCAAACATCTCATCGCCCGTCACGCGACTGCCCGGCACGGGCGTGCCTTCAACCGTGGCCTTGCCATCCGCGTCGACGGTCATGTCAATGTAATCCTTGTACCAGCCGATGAACTTATAGCCGTCCACCGCATCGGCCTCAAGCGCTACATAAGTCTGTGGGCCCTGCGGGGTGCTTGCGGTTTTCACCGTCGCACGACGGTGATCCACGCCGACGCCGTCCGTATTGTCGATGTTCGAATTCACGCGCACGTTGGCCTGATCGCCTTCGGTGCCGATGATGCGGTATATCGGCCACAACTCCATCGAGTGCTCAACAATCGTGTATTCGTCAACCATCTTGGACGCGTCGGCCGCATCGAACATGAGGTACTCGGCGCCTTTGGCGGGCTGCTGCTCGGTCCAGCCCACAAAGGCGGCGCCATCCACCTTGAACTCCGGCACCGGGCCGCGGCCGAGCGGCTCGCCCGCCTTCTTTGCGACAACCTTGGTCGCGGAGCCTGCTTCACCAGAGGGACGCACGTGATACGTCACATCCAGCTCAGCATCGCGGGTCGCCTCGTAGTTCGCCACGATCACGTAATGGGAGCCGGCCTTGATGGTGTAGACGAGCTTCGCGTTGTCGTTGCCCACGGCTGCGCCGCCGCTCGTGACCGGATTGCCGTTACCGTCCGTCGCGCGGATGGTGTCAATCACCGTGCCCTCGGGACTCTCGATGGTCCAAGATGCCAGCGAATACTTCTCAACCGTAGCCGATTCGATGTCGGCCTTCACCGCAACAGTCTTGGTGCCGTCACCGTTAATTGCCACATCGGCCAACGCGGGGGTGATTTCAGGGTTCGCAGGCTCAGTCAGTGCAGTGCCACGCGTGATATTGGTCGTAGTCTCGCAACTGTAGTCTGCATACACGGGATACAGCATCATGGGGCGATCGCATAGACGGTCTTCCTTGACCAAATACGGCTCGATCGTGTCGATGGATACCTTCGCCGTACGCGTATCTTCGCTATATAGGCTCTCGTACTCGCCCTCCGTCATCGTTCCCGCTTTAAGCTCGTATTTGTCGATCCAGCCCAGGAACAGCGAATCGGGGCGCTTCTTCTGCATATATTCATCAGACGGAGACGCTTCGATAGCGACCTTCAACCCATTAGGCTCTTCGCTTGCATCGCCACCGGTGTATTTCAAATAGCGGAATTCGTACTCAGAATCCGACTCCATGAACACCTTCTGGAATCCATCTGTGAACCCCGCATCACCGGCATAATCCGAATACGCACGGCTCACCACCTTGTCTCCGACATTTTCGCCAGCGTCAACAAATCTCACCTGAGCAACAAGATGGGCCTCATATGAATAGCGATTCGGCTTGGTGAAGTGTGCACCCGTCTCCCACGGATTGTTCGGGCTGGTTCCCTCGTTGCTATTCTGCTGCCACGACCATCCGATGAACTTAAACCCTGCGGGGTCTGTTGGCTCAGCTTTCAGCTCGAAGTTTTTACCGATATTATCGGGGTTGCCACTCATGTAGATACGTGCGGAATTGGGAAAATCGAACGTGGCAACGATATCGTACACGCCACCACTAGTTTTTTCGTTATGCCCATTCACTACATGATGGGCAACAATGCCACCCGCGAGCAACGTTGCGGCGTCATCGCCGGAAACATGGCCGCCAATCATTTCGTTCAAAGACCAGTGGTCGATGGTTTCGCGATAAAACTCAGGACCCCTCAGCTTGTCAAAGCTGGAACAATACGTCTTCCAGCGCTCCGTATACAAACGAGGGGATACCCATTCAGCGATTCCACCCATAAGATACGCCGAGGCGTAGTAATCCACGCGGTACTCAAAGCGGGCGTAGTAGTAATGCTTCTGCGTTAGGTCGACATCGTCGGGAATCGTCACCACCGGATCGCCGCTCAACTTCCTGCCGAACTCGTACTGATACGCCGTAGACCTATCACCCGCCGCGTTATACACCACGTCCGGCTTCTCCTTATACACCGGCTCGCCGTTCGCGTTCTGCTTGACCTCGTACCAGCCCAGGAAGCGGTAGCCATCGGGCAATGCGCCTTCGGCACTGAGGCCGTTGATTCCCAGCTCGTATTTTCCGTCTTTCGCAGTGACCGTAGCCTGAGCAACGCCTTCGCGCACATTCACATCCGAACTGGTCGAATCGAGCTCGTGACCCTCGGCGATCACATTGATGTTGGCGCCGAGCGATGCGTAGACGGGATACAGGTCCATGGGACGCTCGATAGGCTCGCCGCCCTCGAAAAACGTGCCGCTGGCCTTCATGGCATTGAGCTCGGGCGTGGTCACATCGGGCCAACCGCCACCGGTAACTTTGTTTTTCTGCGTGGTCCAGCCCAGGAACTTCGCGGCACCGGCCACCGGAGCGTTTTCGCCGCCCTCGCGGTCGGCCTTCGGCTCGCCCACGCCGGGCAGCGCGTCCTGGTGGTTGTACCAATCGTCATCCGTTTGCGGCGTCGCCTCCGTTGCAGAGCTGTCCTTGTCGATCACGTCGCCCTTCACATCGTGGAACAGCACCTGGGCCTGGTAGTAGGCAACAAACAGGTCGTTATCCGAGAACTGGGCGCCCTCGTCGGCGCCCGTTCCAGAATTGGTCGCCACGTGCTCAAGTTCGGCACTCACCTGCTCGCCGTTCGGCTCGGGCGGCACCATGGGGTCGAAGAACGCGTGCTTGCCCTGCTGGATATGGTTGGACGTCACGCCCTTGTTGCGGAACCACCCCTGGAAACGGAAGCCCTCGTTGGCATCGGAAGACACCATGGCCAGCGCCGTGTTCGCAGCGCGGTCGTTGTTCACCGTTGCCGTGAACGTCAGCTCGGTCTCGTTGGCACTCACTGGCTGCACCGCGAAGTTGTACGGGTCGGCCGTCTTCTGCTCTTTGCCGAGCGTGGATTGCGAGATGGTCACGTCGCCCGCGCCCGGGAAGTCGAGCGTGGCCTTCACGGAGTCGCCGTGGACGGGGATGCCCAGGTAGTCGTCCATGATCCACTTGTTCACATGACCGGGGATCTGGTTGTCGATCGTGGAGAGGCGCACCTCATCTCCCTCGAAGTCATAGCCCTCCCCTTCCCAGAACAGGCGGTCGGCGTACTTCGCGTCGTCCACGATGGGGCCGTAGCTGAAGCCCTGGGCAGACGGGCCGTGCTCGCCGCCGCTATAGTTGAGGCCCAGCCAGTCGCCCCAGGCGCGTACGTAACCGTTGGGATGCGGCTTGATGGCAGAGTCCTTGCCCACGATATCGTTGCGCTTGAAGTACGAGTTGTAGAGACCCGTATCCTCGTTCCAGTCGCGCTCCACCAGGCCGGACAGGTACACGTTGCTCTGGATGATGGGGATGACGGCGACGGCGTTCCACTGATAGCTCTCCATGTTGCCGGCATAATGGCAGCGGATGACCTGGCTCGCGTTGGCGCCCTCGCTCCCGCTCTTCGCATGCGCGATGATGCCACCCACGTAGCCGATGTTGCCCGAACCCACGCCTACGTAGTTGGCGACCCAGGTATGCACCCATGCCGTGGAGAAGCAGTCCACCACATCGACGTCGTTGGTATAGCCCACGATACCGCCTGCATACACACCCTGGCCCGCCACGGCGCCGACCGCCACCTCGTAGCGGTTGTAGACCTCGGTTTGATATTTGTAATGGCCGTTGTCGTCGCGAGCGTACACGCTGGTATCAGGCTTCGCCGACCGATCGATGTAGTACTTATTGTTGGGGAGCACACGGCAATACTCGATCTGGGAGTCCTCCGCCGAGCCCACGAGCGCACCCAGGTACAAGCCCTCGCCGCCCAGGCCCGAGACGGCGACGACGGAGTTGTTCACCGCACGGCCTCCCTGGACGGTGCAGTCGTACATGTACGACTTGTCGAGCATCTCGCCCGCGATGATGCCGCCCATGACGCCCGCGTTGGTGATGAGCGACACCGCGTTGTTGGCCGGCGTGACCGAGATGATGCAGTCCTCCATGCGCACCGATTCGATGTGCGTGTTTCTGGCCTGGCCCACCAGCACGCCGCCGCGGAAATCCGCGCCGACGTAGCAATCGGAGAAGTGCACGTCATGCAGGTAGGCGCCATCGGTGAAGCTGAACAGGCCGGTATTCGCCTTGGGTTTCCACAGGTCGCGATGATAGTCGAGGTGCCTGATGTAGTGGCCGCGGCCGTCGAACTCGCCCTTGAAGGGATGGTCCTTATCGCCGAAGGTGAGCGACCCCAGTTCGGTGATGATCTGGTCGATCTTTCCCTCGCCGTCGGCCATGGATTTGAAATCGATGTCGGCTTCGAGCGCGATCGTCCTGCCCTCGAAGCTCATGTAGCTTTCGTCCACCATGCCGCGCGACCGCTTGATGAGATCGATCATCTCATCGACGTTGTGCACTTGGATGGGGTCGGCATCGAGGTCGAGGGCCAGCGCCCTCTGAGGCGCCGAGAGCGAGCAGACCGCCAGGACGAGCGCGCCAAGCACGGCAGCCAGGACGAGGCCTCTTGGACGCCGGGGCGCAGAAACACCCTCGCCTGCCGCCGCGCGCGGCCCGCGGCCGCCATACGGCAGCGTCCTCGTTTCAACGCAGGTACCGCAAACGAATCCGCCCAGCCGCCTCTTCACGCTGTTCATCATGCCGGCCACCCCTCAGCCTCAAGCACATCGTCGCTCTTCTGGTTCTCGCTCTGCACGCCGTAGCCGTCGGCCACCAGACGGTAGGTGCACCCCTCCCCATGGCGGGCGATGGCGGCGGCGGTATCCACGTCCACACCGGTGACGGCAGGCTCTGAAATCTCGCCAGGCTCGAGCGCGGCAGTGAGATATAGGTAGCCATCGGACGGGTTACGCTGGATCCACGCGTCGTTGCCGACGTCGTAGGAAACGAGGTCGTCGGCCGGGCGCGGCGTGCCGGCGGCGTCGATGCACTCGAAGCGCAGCTTGACGCGGATGAACAGGGCGTGGTTGCCTGTATTCTTCACGCGGACGATGCGCTCCATGTGGACCGACCCGGTACCCAGCTCGCCGCCTTCGGGCGCAGGGATCTCCGCACCGGTCTCGTCTAAGGTGGTGATGGTGGTCTCGATCCCGACCGCGCCGAATTGCAGGCGATCGAGAAACGGCTTCTCTCGCGTGATGACAGAGAGGGTCTGTGCAGCGGCGAACACGCAGATTACGGCAACCAGGAGCATCCAGAGCCGCTTGCGCGTTTTCGTTGAGTCGGCTGTAGCTTGCGTATTGTCCGCAGGCATGAGCAGACCCCCTTTCTCATAACGCGGGATACCGGGAGCGGGAGAGGCCCCGCCCCCGGCGATCTGTTTATATTCCTTCACGCATGGTAAATAGCGAGGTAACGGGCTGGGTTAGGCCTTAACCTTCTCCGCCCACTTCTTGACGTTTGCCTCGATTTCCTTCTTGGCCTCGTCGGTCAGCTGGTTCTTGCTGCCGTCAGCATACTCGTGGTCGCCAGAAGCAGCAGCGAAGTAGGCGCTCACCGTGATGCTGTTCTTGTCATCGGTAATCTGGGTCGCGTCAAACCCATCACTGGTATAAATCTTGTCGAAGAGCTCGCCGGTGTAGTTAGCCTTGTTCTCCGGGACGCCAGGCGTCGGGGCGAGCATGGCCCAATCGCTTCCACTGTCGCCAACATACACAAACAGGCCCTTCGTGTACGTCTTGGCTTGCGGATCGGTGATAGCGGCGTTCTTGGTGCCCGAATATTCAGCGAAGTAGCCGTCAACCGGCTTCCAGCCCTTTCCGAGCACGAAATATGCATCGGCGGGCAAGGCGTTCTCAACCATGGCAAAAACGTACGTCGGCCTAGAATCCCCGCCGATGCCCATGTTGGGGTTCTTCGGCGTAATGGAACCTGGGGTCAGAGGAGACTTGTCATCCCAGTCGGTCTCGATGATGTTTCCATCCGTGTCAGGATTGGTCTCTTCGGTACCGGGCTCCGTAGGTCGATCAGGGTCGGGCTTCACCTCGGGCTTCGTGATACTGTTACCTTGAATAAACGTGTTCGTCTTGCTGTCCTGCGCGCTGAACCACGCGAAGACACCGCCCACCGCGAGGATGCAGCAGAGCGCGAGCGCGACCACCAGGCCCGTCCTCTTCCTGCCTGTCTGTTTCGAATCCATGGTGTACATCCTTTCTGCTTTCGGATCCTTCCCGTGTGCCAAGGCGCATCGCGCCCCGTGTCACCTCATGTGCTTGGGGGCGTGGTCCGCCTCCCGCTTTTCGTGCCCGCCGGCGCCCACCAGCTCGATCACGATGCTCACGCCGATCACGACGGCCACGCCGGCGATCACCATGAAGACTCCCGGCGGCTGCGTGACGAACGCGTTGACGTAGCCCAGCAGCGGAACGCACGCCACGACCGAGCCCACCAGGCTCGACCATGGAACAGGCGCCGCATCGGGCGAAATATTTCCTTGTGAGTCAACATTGGCGATACCATGTGTCTTGAACTCGCGCGCGGCGGCATTGATTTCATAGACCTCGTGGGTCACGAGCGTGCCCGACTCAAGCTTGAACGTGATGGTGTCGCCGACCACAACCTCAGATGGGTCGACGGCGCGCACATATATGAGCGACCCCACGGGAAGCTCCGGCTCCATCGATCCGGAAAGCACGGCATACGGGGTGAGTCCGATCAAGCGAACCCCCGCAAACGCTATGACCAATGCGGCGACCAGCGCAAGCAGCACCGCCAGTACCGCGTTCCAAATCCGAGCCAACATCTTCCACACCATCTCGTGCCGTCGCGCCAAGGACGCGGCGCAGGATCGAAAACGACCCCTACGATTAGACACACAGGATTTATTAGTTATAGCCCCCCCCCCGCACACTTTGTCAACTTTGTGTGTTGGTTCATTCTCAAAGCTATCTGGCAGTTTTTATGCTCGCAACGCTGCGCCTCCCCTCACTATTAGCGATTGGTGCACCCGTTTTCTGTAAGCCCCTCGGAACTCACGAGACCATCGCCCAACTTATGCTCTCCCTGCGGGGGTCGTTGACAGCGCCGCACGGCACACGCACCATGTTCTGCAGGAAGTATCAACAGCAAGGAGACCTCATGGCCGCAGCACAACCCAAGAAAATCCGCATGGTCGCCGGCCTCGGCAACCCCGGCGACGAGTACGCCGCTACCCGCCACAACGCCGGCTTCTGCGCCATCGACATCCTCGCTCGGCAGGCGGGCGTAAGCTATTGGAAGAACCAGGCGGGCGCCGAGGTCGCGCTCATCAGCGTGAACGACCCCGAAGAGGAGGGCGGCAAGCGCGAAGTCGTGCTGGTCAAGCCCCAGTCGTACATGAACACGAGCGGCGGGCCCATCTCCAAGCTCTGCGCGCAGTACAAAGTGAAGCCCGAAGAGCTGCTCGTGATCCACGACGAGCTGGACATCCCAGCGGGCGACGTACGCGTTAAGGTCGGCGGCGGGCACGCCGGCCACAACGGCCTGCGCTCCATCATCGACAAACTCGGCAGTCGCGACTTCTCGCGCGTCCGCGCCGGCATTGGCGACCCTCCGGGACGTATGCCCGTGGCCGATTTCGTGCTCAAGCAACTGCGCGCCAAGGAGGCCGAGGATTTCGGCTTTATGACGCAAGCCGCCGCTGAGGCCGCCGCGCTGGCCGTGACGCGCGGCGTCATCTTTGCCCGCGACCACGTCAACGGCGGCGCGGGATCCAACGGCAAGCACTAGGAGCCCAACCTCAATTTAGGGACAGGCACCGAATTGAGATGGAGACGCCAACGAACACCGCCGGGCAGTCGTTGTAAAACTATCCCTAGCTGCTTCCCAGCAACGCCCACCGAACAACGGCCCACCATTGGCCCGATAGCACATCGGTTCGAACCCCGAATGGGAAACGCGCGGTATACTGAACACCGTATGCGCATATTCGCCATGCGCATATGCCGCTTAGGCTTCATCGGGGAACTCGTGCGCGCTACCTGCGCAAACGCCCCCGACCAATCAGAGAGGGGTTCTATGTTTGAAATCCTGAAAAAGACGCAGTTCTCGGACAAGGTGTTCGAGTTCCGCGTCCACGCCCCGAGGATGGCCAAGAAAGCTCACGCCGGCCAGTTCCTCATGGTGCGCATCGACGATACCGGCGAGCGCGTGCCATTCACCTTCGCCAACTGGAATGCGGAGGAGGGCTGGATCGAGTTCATCTTCATGGTGATCGGCAAGACCACCAAGTGCCTCTCCGAACTCAACGAGGGCGACTTCATCCGCGACATCACCGGACCGCTGGGCAAGCCCACCGAGATCGAGGGCGACTCCGTGGCCGTCATCGGCGGCGGCGTGGGCTTGGCCATCGCCTACCCCGTAGCCCGTATGCTCTGCGAGCAGGGCAAGAACGTCTACATCATCATGGGTGCCCGCACCAAGGACCTCCTCATCCTGCATGAGCAGTTCGACGCACTGCCGCTCGCCGGCCTATACGTCACCACGGACGACGGCACCATGGGCGAGAAGGGCGTCGTGACTCTGCCGCTCGCGCGCCTGTGCGAGACGGACGCAATCGACCACGCCTTCTGCGTTGGCCCCGTGCCGATGATGAAGTTCTCCTCCCTCACCTGCCACGAGCACAACATCCCGATCATCGCCAGCCTCAACCCCATCATGGTCGACGGCACCGGCATGTGTGGTTGCTGCCGTGTCGAGGTGGGCGGCGAGACCAAGTTCGCCTGCGTCGACGGCCCCGATTTCGACGCCAGCGCCGTCGACTGGGACGACCTGGCCGCGCGCCAGGCCAGCTACCGCGGCGAAGAGGCCGTTTCCACCAAGCGTCATGAGGAGGCCTGCGCATGCCAGAAGTAAAGAAGTATCGCCCGAACATCGGCGCTCCCCGCACTGCTCCGAACGAGGAGCCGGCCGCTGAGCGCGCGTGCGATTTCCGCCCGGTCGACACGGGCTTCACCAAGGAAGACGCCATCGCCGAGGCCAACCGCTGCCTCGACTGCAAGAAGCCCCTGTGCATGCAGGGTTGCCCCGTCGGCGTGAACATCCCCGGCTTCATCTCCAAGATCCGCGATGAAGACTGGGCGGGCGCCCTCGAAACCATCAAGGGCGACAACCTGCTGCCCTCCGTCTGCGGCCGCGTGTGCCCGCAGGAGAACCAGTGCGAGGGCAAGTGCATCCTCGGCCGCAAGGGCGAGGCCGTGGCCATCGGCCAACTCGAGCGCATGGTGGGCGACATGGCCGACGAGGTCGGCCGCGCCCCGGCGTGCAAGCCCAAGAACGGCAAGAAGGTCGCCATCGTGGGCTCCGGCCCCTCCGGCATCGCCTGCGCCGGCGAGCTCGCACGCGAGGGCTTCGACGTCACCGTGTTCGAGGCCTTCTTCACCGGCGGCGGCGTGCTGACCTACGGCATCCCCGAGTTCCGCCTGCCCAAGAAGATCGTCAAGCGCGAGATCGACGGCCTGGAGCAGCTCGGCGTGCACTTCGAGTACAATTCCGTCGCCGGCCGCCTGTTCGACGCCGACGAGCTCTTCAACGAGGAGGGCTTCGACGCCCTGTACCTCGCCGTGGGCGCCGGTCTCCCCCGCTTCCTCAAGGTCCCGGGCGAGAACCTGCCCGGCGTGTACTGTGCCAACGAGTACCTCACCCGCACCAACCTCATGCACGCGTACGACTTCCCCGTCTACGACACCCCGATCCGCCAGGGCAAGAACGTCGTGGTGTTCGGCGGCGGCAACGTTGCCATGGACGCCGCCCGCACCGCTCTGCGCCTGGGCGCCGACAGCGTGACGCTGGCCTACCGCCGCACCGAGGCCGAGATGCCCGCGCGACTGGCCGAGGTCCATCACGCCAAGGAAGAAGGCGTGCACATCCTGGAGCTCGTCAACCCGCTCGAGTTCATCAAGGGCGAGGACGGCTTTGTGTCCGCAGTCAAGCTGGAGCGCATGGAGCTCGGCGAGCCCGACGCCTCCGGCCGTCGCCGACCGGTCCCCGTGGCCGACTCCGCCTTTGAGATCCCCTGCGATGTGGCCATCACCGCCATCGGCACCATGGCCAACCCCTTCGCCAAGCTCTGCGCCGACGTCGAGCTCAACCGCTGGGGCCTCATCGAGGCCGACGAGGACGGCCGCACGAGCAACCCCAAGGTGTGGGCCGGCGGTGACATCGTGACCGGTGCCGCCACCGTCATCCTCGCCATGGGCGCCGGCAAGAAGGCCGCCGCCTCCATCAAGAAGGAGCTGCTGGGCGAGTAAGCGCTCCGCGATTCCCATAACGGCATCCGGCCCGTCGACCACACGGTCGGCGGGCCGTTTTGCGCCGCGGCGATTGCGGAGCCCGGGCAGGACGCCATCGTGCGTGCCATTGGGCATGAACTGCGCAGCCGACCCCGGCGCCGACCGATGCGTACGCGTCCCTTTGTGCACGCCATGCCCGCAGGCCGCCCGCTCCCCCCTTGCATGCCAAAACGGGTACCATGAGTACACAGCCCATTTCGAACGCACGCAAGGAGCAGCACGTGACCAGCAGCACGAGCGCCGCGGCCGGTACAGCATCCAACCCCGACTACGACCTGCCCGGTAACGACCTCGATCCCAACAACCTCACCGCCGAGCAGCGCAAGACCATCCCGCTCATCATCCGCGTGTACGGGGCGCTTTGCGCACTCGACGGCATCATCGCGCTCCCGCTTATGGGCGCGTACTTCGGAATCATCCTGTACCGACTCGCCATTGGACAGGAAAGCGCGCTGATTGGCTCCGACCTCACGCTCACCTTCACCATGACGGCCATCGGATCGGTGCTGACCTTCATCTCCTCCGTCGCGCTCATCATCTTTGGCTGGACGCTTCTCAAAAGCTACCGCCGCGACGCCGGACGCTGGGCATACGCGCTCATCGTCATGACCGTGGGGCAAATCCTCATCGACGTCATGCTCCAGGGCATCGGCGTGCACCTCATCCGCCCCGCCATCCAGCTCGCCATCCTCACCGGTCTGTCGACCACCATCGACCCCACCTTGCGCGAGGAACGCGAACTCCAGCGCCACTTGCGCGACCTGGAAGACCGCGTTGCCGCGGCAGGCGGCATGCTCGGCCGCGATCTTACAGGTGAGGGTTACATTAAGCTGAACTTCTTCAACCTGTTCTGGGTCTTCATGGTGTGCTGCGTGCTCGGTCTCATCATCGAGGTCATCTTCCATATGGTGTACGTCGAACCGGGCGTCTACCAGGATCGAGCCGGCCTTCTGTTCGGGCCGTTCAGTCCCATCTACGGCTTTGGCGCCGTGCTGCTCACCATCGCGCTCAACCGGTTTTACAAGAAGAGCTTCGTCATTATCTTCCTAGTGAGTGTCGTTATCGGCGGCGTGTTCGAGGCTGCTGTGAGTTGGTGGATGCAGACGTCGTTCGGCGCCATCGCATGGAGCTACTCCTATGAGCTGCTGCCCGGCGTGCCCGATCCGATGGCGATCCTATTCGCCGGGCGCACGTCTACGCCGTTCATGCTCATGTGGGGCACGCTCGGCCTATTCTGGATCAAGCTGTGCCTGCCCAGGCTTCTCAAGCTCATCAACCTGATCCCCTGGAAGATGCGCTATTCACTCACCACGGTAGTGGCCGCGCTCATGTTGACGAACGGCGTCATGACGCTGCAGGCGCTCGATTGTTGGTTCTGCCGTGAGAGCGGCATCGCGCCGAGCTCGCCCGTCGAGGAGTTCTACGCCGAGCACTTCGACAACGCGTACATGGAGCATCGCTTCCAGAGCATGACGATCCACCCCAAGACCTCGAGCCGCGTGGATTCGCCCAAGACGGAGGCGTAGGATCAGCCGCAACATGCCAAAAGGGGGGGGGCGAGCCCCTTGACACGCGAGCCTTGGCGAAGGAGAATGACCCGAGACACCTCATATCTGCAGGCGCGCCAAAACTGGCTAAAAAATACCGATTTGTATCCATAAGCGCGGCGCCATGCTGCCCATTTCACCCTAAACGCGCCCCTAACCGGGGTGCATCATGTCGCGAAAACGATTCGTGGAAACACTACACCCACGTGAACAGGCGTTTTTCCAATCTCGGTCCTTTGGCCGAGGTGTCCTTGGCGGGACGAGCGATACAAAACGGTAGTTTTTAGCCACTTCGGGGATATATACGATCCACATCCATTGAACTTCCGGGCAGAACGCAATCGAGCGTCACTGCGCCCGCCCCTCCCCATGTTCAATCTCGTTGACGCACTCGTTTTTGATGGTTGCCACGAGATGCTGCAGGCCGTCGATCACACGCGGGCGGATGTCGCCGCCGATGAGCACGAGCATGATGTCGTCGCCCACCGCAAGCTCACCGGAGTTGAGCCATACGCGCACGTACCCAATGCCGGGCAGGGTGCGCGCCTCCTCTACCGCAGCGGCGACCTTGTCCTCGTCGTAGGAAAAGTGCATGCTGGTGACTTTGTCGCCGGGCTGGACACCATCGGTTTCGATTCCGCGTGCTTCGGCTTTGGGGGTCTCACGCACGGTGCCGTTGTGGACAAGGTACATGCCGCACGCGCGGAACGACGGGTCCGCTTTGGCCTCGCGCAACCACGCGTCGATAGAGGGTATATCTGCCATGGGTAAACTCGCTTTCTGCCATATGGCCCTTGTTGGAACACCTGAGACGACTCGCATGGCAAGCGCGGACATCACGCCGCCAGCACATCAACCACCCATCTTCTTTAGATTGAGCAGTTTCCATTGTGCCTCAGGACTCTGCGCGGCGCGCTGCGTAACTTCACCATCTCCAAAAAGAAGCTCTGGGCAGTAGTCCCCTTGGGACAATCGCTCCAGGTATTCTTTTTCTAAATCGTTTTTGGGAAGGACGAAACTCTCGACAAACCTCTCCGCCTTTTGCATAAGACTATCGAGAGTCGGGGGTTTTTCAAGCTGGCGCAACATGGGGACGAGCTGCTCTTCGACCTCCTTTTCACATTTTTCAAAACGAAGTGACCTGCCAATAAAGCTGTTTGGAAAATGAGCGGACAGCGAAGCATAGTACAGCAGCACCTTGTGAAGCAGCTCGTCTGGCGCCTCTACGCCGCTACAGTGCTCCGCCAGATTTCCGATGTCGTACAAATCGCGTATTTTGACCCTGTCAAAATACGCCTTGACCTTGCCCCCTGCCAATTCATAATCGTCAAACATCAAAACATCCAAATCGGGGCGCAGCGGAGACTGCCTCACTCGGAGCGGAATCAGGGGCGACCTATTCATGTAAATGCAATCGATCTTTACATGATCATTTCCCCAGTTTCCCCTATACCTCAATACAAATGTCCGTCCCGCATGCCCGCCTTCGCGAGCGTCAACTCTATATCCTAAATAGCTTGCAACTTCCTGTATGCCGCGCTCGATCCCTGGACGCTCTCTCATCATTTCCGCCCGTGAAAGACTCCCCACGTACGACATGTCTATATCAACCGACAAACGCGGAAGACCAAACATGAACAGGTTGATCGCTGTACCACCATGCATCGCAAGCTTGCCCTTTAAATCTGGGTGGCGACCCATTTCTGCCAGCAGCTCCAAAAGGCGGTTGACCTTGTCGAGCGTTTCCGGTCGGAAGCTTTCAATATCTATAGGACCCATGAGCGCAGCTCCTCTTGATCCGCAGGCAAACACAGGTTCCAGCGTTTTGACCAACCCGGGCTTCGCGTTTGTCTTTTGTCCAACCTGTATGGTCCGCCCGTCACCACGGTCTCTAGTCGGTCGAGCTGCTCATCTAGCACACGCCAATCGCGCTGCTTTTGCTCTAACAACCAGCCAACCCTCGCAGCAAGCGAGGCTGACCCTTGCTCCACAAGAGCAAGCAGCTCATCAACATCAAGGTAGGGAAAAAGCGAAAGGGATCGCAGCGCCTCCTCTACGCCACCCGCCCTATCTGTATAGCGCAAACAATCGACTAGCGTTTGCTCGCGCGTGGTAACTCCGGCCCCATTAGCGCCAACCGCTCCTATCAACTGATAGCGAATCGATCTGTCGCAAGCGTATGGTACATACAAAACACCGCCATAGGAGAACTTGGTCTTTATTGTTCTCGACCTAAACTGACACATGCTTGATACATTATGAGCAACGCCGTGGACCTCAAGGGCAGAGTGAAAAGAAATGACTGCATCTAAATCGATCGCCGCAAGGACATCCAGCGCACTCACGCCCGCGCCAGAATAATCGCCAATCTTTGAAACGTATGCGCCGCGTCGAATTCTCTCGATGCTTCCATGCTTTATCGCGCGATCCAAAGTTGTCCTCACCGATGCGGCAGACATACCAGACTCCGACATAAGCTGCTCAACGGTGAAGACTTGATTTCTTTCTATGTAGTCTCTGAACTTCATACTGACAAATTATAGTAGAAACAACTACACTTTGTATACTTTTCTAGTGATTATTGTCAGTATTCCATATTAACAGCCTCCAGAAACGAGTACCTCAATCAAAAAGTGTGGGATTTATCGCAGACCCTCGGACGCGTCCCGAGGCCATTCCTCAACTTCTTAAAGCCACGAATCGGCCGATTTTGTAACGAGTTTCCGAACACCCCGAGTAGAGGGACAATGATAAAAGATTTTATCTGCGGCGATGATGCCAAAAATGTCCCTCTACTCGGCACGCCTCAAAACTCGTTACAAAAACGCCCGATTCGTGGCACTCCACCCGCAACAGGGTCCCGGCGTGCCAAAAGGGGTACGTCCCCAAATGGCACGCCGGGCGGTTTGGCGTTTGGGAACGTACCCCCTTTGGAGCGGGGACGGATTTTTGGAGCGCGCGGTTTTACGCTTAGGGCTGGACGGTGTCGTACTCGGCGATGAGCGTGCACACCATTGCGGCGCGCTTGGTCTGCGCCAAGAAAGCATCGTCGCAGGTCACCAGCGTGAGCACCTTGGTTGCGTTGCTCAACTCCGTGTCGGCGTCCGTCGCCTTCGCCTCGGCGTGCTTAATGGAATCAGAGAGGTACTGCGCCAGACCACCATCACCCTCGAACGACGTCTGCCGCGCTTCGACGTAGTCGTCATCAACACGCATCGTAAACAGGGGCTTCAGCTCGTAGGTCTTCTCGGGCGTGATGTAGTAGACCTTCTCTATCGAGTCGAACTTCTCCTGATCAAGCGAATCGTACACCTGCGTGAACATCGAGCCGTCGTTCATGTGGTGACCGTACAGCGTCGTCTGCTGGTCAACAAGACCCGGCGCGGTTCCTTCGGAATCGAGGAAGACGGTGCCGTTGGCGTTATAGTCGCCCGAAATCAGCGTACGCAGATAGGTGTCATTGGTTTTGCCTTGGACGACGACGTAGTTGATGTTCGTGCCGGGGATATAGATCCAGCCCACCACGTCCTCGTTCACCTTTTTGAGCGCATCGAAGTCGATGACCGGCACACCATCACCGCCCTCATCGGAGAGCGTGACCGCCTCTTTGGTAAGGCCATCGTAGAAATCCGCCGCCTGCTTGTAACCAATCTGCGCATGAACGAACAGACCGCCGGCCACGAGTAATAGCACGACCCCTATGGCGATGAGCACGTACGACGCGATATTGCGACCACGGCGGGGTCGTGGCGCGCTCGACGTCGACCCGGGCCTACCGCCGCGCGTGCCCGTCGAGCCTTGGGGGCGCGCATAAGGAGAAGCCTGAGCTACGCGGGGCGGCCGAATAGGCTGGGACACCCGCGCCCCGCTTGAGGGCGCGGCATTGTACGTCGCCCGGTTCTGCGGCGCGGTGACGTGCGACATCTGGCGAGGCGGTGAGGCGGCATGAGACCCCCGGTTCTGAGAGGCGGCGGCGCCTCCCATTGAGGTCGTATTCGGCTGGGGCGCGGCACCACTGGGCTTAAAGTGCCTTCCTCCGGTTGCCATACCGGGCTACGCTTCGGCCATATCGCGCTTGAGCCGCGCGATCGCATCACGGTACTCGGGCATGGTGGCGCCGAGAATCTGCGTGGCGTAAATTGCGGCGTTCTTGGCGCCATTGATGGCCACGCAGGCAACCGGCACGCCGGAAGGCATCTGAACCATAGAAAGCAGGGAGTCGAGTCCGCCCAGGTCGCTTGTCTTCATGGGGACGCCGATCACCGGCAACGGGGTGAATGCCGCCACGACACCACCCAGGTGGGCCGCCTTGCCAGCCGCGGCGACGATGACCTTGATGCCGCGGTCGGCAGCGGTCTCCGCCCACTCGTGGACCTTCGCGGGATTGCGGTGGGCGCTCGCAATGACGAGCTCGTAGGGCACGCCGAGGGCGTCGAGCTCGGCCGTGCAGCCCTCCATGACGGGCATATCGGATTTGGAACCCATGATGATTCCGACGAGCGGGGTCTTCTCGGAAGCGTTATCCATGGTAGTACCTCTCGGTCTTGTGTCTACAACGCTTCAAAGTATAGCCGAGACCGGCGAAATGCCAGCTATTAGCCTACTTGTTTCTCGGGTATCCGCATGTGCGTTCACCGGCTGGTCGAAACCTTGGCCGAAGGGTGACGGGCCGTGCGGATATGGGGAGATTATCCGATGATTCCGAGGGCGGTTGTCCCCGTTGCCTTCGCTCCTTTGGCAGCGTATTACCTCCTAGCTTGAATTTTTGCGTGCTGTCAGATGTTACCGGTGCCCAGGCCAGACAATCCGGGCATCATGCGGGAAAAAGGGACAAAAGCGTCCCCTACGCTTTCCTCCCCATACAACACGGGAGAACGGGAGGAACGGTGAAACGCTTTCGGACACACCTCGCCGCGCGCCGGCGACACGATCACTTCATCGCATCGAGAGGGCCGCGTGCAAAACCGCGACGTCCCGCTCCCAAGCTACTCGCCGCGCTCGCCGTGGCCGCCGTTGTCGCGCTGGGCATGCTGGCTGGAACGATGGAGGGCGGCAAGGCTACACCTACCGCATATGCGGCACCCAGCACGATCACCGGCAAGGCGGACATCGTCATTACGAACAAACAGCAGGCATACTATGAAGGTGCCGTGGCCCAATGCAAGGCAACGATCCATCTTCCCGATGGGTCGACGCAGATCGCCTATGGGCGCTGCATCTCGGGCATTCATTACGCCGTCCCCTACGACGGAACCTATGACTATGTGGGAACTCTCCAGCAGGACGGCACGTATTCCATCGTCATCCACTCCAACACGAGCGGCGGTGCAAACGCCGACGCGTTCCTCGAAGGCGAGATGTGGGGAACGCAGCAGATGGGAGAGATCCACCTGCGCTACAACCCCAAGGTAACAGTACGGTTTACCAAGACGTCGGCGGATGTCGAAATCACCAAGGGAAACGGGACGTACTCCCTCAAAGGCGCCGTTTACGACATCTATCGAGCGTCCGATGGGGCAAAAGTCACCTCAATAACAACGGACGAGCATGGGCACGCCTCCTGCGAGCTCACGCCCAACACCTCATACTACGCCATAGAGGTCAAAGCGCCGGCAGGGTTCAGCCTCAACAAGCAGCGCATCGAATTCTCCACCGGTGATTCCGAGGGCTCGGTCCCCCTCTCCGACAAGGCGGGGACCGTACGGCTCATCATCGCCAAAAAGGATTCCGCCACGGGCGGGAAAGCGCAGGTGGGAGCATCGCTCGAGGGTGCTGAGTTTCGCGTGACATCAACCTCCACATCCGGCTGGAGCGCAACGGGAACCACAAACAAAGAGGGGTCAGTCGTGTTCGACGCGGTGCCGCTCGGAAACATCGTCGTCACCGAGACCAAGGCACCTGCGGGATACAAGCTTGATCCAAACGCCCATACCTACACGGTCGGCGCCGATCAGCTGGGAGATGCCGAGGTCATCACCCTTGAGCCCGATGATTTCATCGAGCATGTCATCGCGTTCGACATCGACATCGTCAAATACCGTGACACCGGGGCCGAGGGATCGGGGCTGCAACATGCCGGGCCGGGCATCCGATTCGAGATCATCTCGAACACAACCGGCAAAACCGTTGGCTCCCTCATCACCGACGAGAACGGCAAAGCGTCCACCGATCGCGCCGAGACGGTGAATCGGGAGGCGATTGCCGCCGACAAGACGGATGACCCGCAGAAACCCTGGATGGGCGAGGGAAAACGCGTGGAGGGCATATCCGGCGCGCTCCCTTATGATGCCAAGGGCTATACGGTCCGCGAAGATCCTTCCACCACACCTGAGGGCTATCGTCCCTGTCCCGATTGGACCATCGGCGTGGACGCCATGGCAGACGGGGCGAGCCTACATTACATCGTCGATAACGACCTCATCACCTCGCGCATCCAGGTGGTCAAGGCCGATGCCGAAAGCGGGCAAACCGTACCGCTCGCCGGCTTCTCCTTCCAACTCTTGGACAAAGATCTCAAGCCTATTACCCAAGAGGTTTGGTATCCCAACCACAGTGAAGTCTCCATATTCGAAACCGACGAGACGGGAACCGTCACGTTTCCCGAGGCACTCAGGTCGGGAACGTATTATCTTCGCGAAGTGGCGGCGCGGGAGCCATATCTTCTTCCAAACAAGGATGTCAAGGTCGTCATTTCAGACGAGCATGAAACCGGCCCGGTGACTGTTGTCCGTGTGGCGGACGAGCAGGCACGGGGAGTCGCATCCATCCACAAGACCTGCTCTGAAAAGGATGATTGTCCACACCTTACCGAGTTTCAGGAGCCCAGCAAATCGCTTCAAACAGGGAAAATATCATCCCAGAGCAAATATGATGCAGCCTATGGCCTTGCAGGCGCCGAGTTCGATGTGGTGGCCCTCGATGACGTTATCAGCCCCGATGGAACCATTCAGGCAACCGCCGGACAGATCGTCGATCACGTGGTGACGCAGGAAGGCGGCTGGGCACAGTCCAGAGAACTGCCCTTAGGGATGGGCAGCGCGCGCTATGCCTTCGTTGAAACGAAGGCTCCAGATGGGCACGTTCTTGACGCGACGCCGCTCGAATTCACCCTCACATACCAAGACAGCTCCACGAACCTCGTGTATGCGGATGTCGAAGCGGCCAATGAACCCACGCATCTTGAAGTCGATAAGAACATTACGGACAACGGTGCTCCTTTGGAAGGTGCGTCCTTCTCCTTGTGGGATAGACGAGACGAGATCTCCGTCTCTCCGAACGAGGGCGGCGCGATCGCGGTGCGTGCTCCCGAGGGATCAACCGTCTGCGCCCAGCAGCGCGTTCCCTACGCCGTCATCGAGCTCGTCAAGCCAGACGCCATATCCGTCTCCCTCCAGCGTGAGGGAAGCTCTCCCCTCGAACTCACAACATCCCAAACCAACCTCGAGCCCGGCTTATACGCGCTTTCCGTTATTCGCGATGGCAAGCAACTCGACATCGACCTCAAGGAACTCGACATCGTCGAAAACCAGAGATATGTTCTTTCCATCACACAAGGGGTGTTCGGTACGAGCGCGACACTCGCGCATGCGGGAGATGCGTGCAAGCCGGTTGAGCTCACGTATCGGAAAGAAGACAACGCTTACACAGCAAGCGATCTTTCTGCCGGGCGTTACGAGCTAACCGTCGATGGAGGTGAGGCGCACACCGCAACCTTGGGAACCACCGCCTCATACGCCATGTTCGATTCGGGGACGTGGACAGATCTCCCCATCCTTCTTACCGGCGGCGCCACAACGTTCGACGCCTCCACGGATGCGAGCGGAACTCTGACCGTAAAGCACCTGGAGGAGGGGGCGTATGGCCTGCGAGAAACGGGGGCTCCCCCTGGTTTTATTGGCCCATACCTTCCTATCTTCTTCTCAGTCGACGCACATGGCCAGATTGAGGGTAAGCAAACCCACACCGTGACCGTAGAAAACGACTACACAAAAGTCGAGATCTCCAAAAGGGATATCACCAACGAAGAGGAGGTGGAAGGAGCCAAGTTGAGCATCCTCAACAATAAGGGTGAAGTCGTTGAGCAGTGGACGAGCGGAAGTGAGGCCCATCGTATCGATCGACTCGCACCGGGTACCTACACGCTCGTTGAGGATATGACCCCACGCGGGTACGACAAGGCCAAGAGTGTCGCGTTCACCGTTGAGGAAACGGGGGCGGTGCAGACCGTCACCATGTACGACGAGCCCGTTACCGTTCAAGGGGAAATCGACAAGCGTCAGGAAATCGCCGACCCAACGGCACCCGATACCGTCGAAAACGGAGACGGTCTTAATCAAGCGAACGTCACGGTCTCCCCCGAAGGCCGATTCGACTACAGCATCGACTTTAGAAACACAAGCTCCACCTGGGTCGACGAGTTCACCGTCACCGATGACCTGGATGCCGTGCGCGAGGGGCTGGCGATATTCGAGGGAATCACGACGCCGGTTGCGCGCGAGGACTTCGACGGCGAGCTCAACGTGTGGTACACCACGAACAACATCGATGATGACCATATGGATGAAAGTGGTGCAAACGCGACGCGTGACGATGGGCACGACAACCCCTGGCTCACCGACCCCGCCACGGTGCATCTAGGCGATGATGGTCGCGCGGTCTCTTATGCGGGCTGGGCCCTGTGGACACAAGACCTGCCGGCAGACGAAGCCCACATGTTGTTCGCAAAGGACCTTGGCCTAGGTGAGGGGGAATACATCACGGGTATTCGCCTTGAGTATGGTCGAGTGGAGCAGTCGTTTACGTCACGGCGCGATTCTTGGAAGCGTGATGACCTTAAAGATCCGCACGATGATCTAGACCGTATCGAGCGCGCGCAAAGCTCAAAGAGCGAGGGGGATAATCCAGCGGAACAGTCGTTGTCCCCCGCAGTCATTCACATGCGCGCGACCGGCGAATATCTCGCCGGCACCGATTTGTCTAATTCAGCCCACGTGGATTTGTATCGCAACGGAGGCGGTACCGGACTCGAAGACCATGACGAAGACTACGTAACCCAAACGCCGGGCAATGAACCCAAGGGCCCGCTCGCCCAAACGGGGTGGGCATCACCGGCGGCCTTCCTGCTTGCCGGGGCACTAGCCGCCGGCGGTGTGGGCCTCGCCTGCGGCAGGAGAGCACGTGTTCGGCCGCAGCGCCCTTATCTCAAACGGCGATCATGAGCGTTGGAGGACGACGTATTCGACCGCTCTTCAAGCGCGCCATGATGCTCACTGCAACGCTGCTCGCCGCGACGGCGGGCATCATGGCCGCCGGCACGTCACGCTCACTATCTCGATATAGCACGCTTGAGGTCGAGGTGATTGGCGATTCCCCAAACAACGCGGCAAAAGAGGGCATCGACTGGCCCTCTCTGAGGAAGGAGAACCCCGATGTAGTCGGATGGCTAACGGTTGAGGGCACGAGCATCAGCTACCCCGTTACATCAGAACGGGGAGAGCATGCTGGCGGATGGTATTTGAAACACGATTTCTGGGGGAGGGCAAGCACCTTGGGCTGTCCCTATATCGACCCCCGTTGCACTACGGAAGCTTCCCATATCCTCATCTATGGACACACCGTGGATGCGCCAGACTCGATGTTCACGCCGCTTTCGCACGCCTATGAACAGCAGACCTTTTCACTCATCGGAGACGCGCATTGGTCAACCCCCGAGCATGGAGATGCAACGTTTAAGCCTCTCATGGCAATCAACGTCGATGCCTTATACCCAGACATCCAGCAGTTCCGATTCGCCAGCAACAGTGGTCTGCGCTCCTTTTTGCGCTCCCTTTCCAAAGACGCCTCATGCTGCGCCGAAAACAAGGAGGAACTTATCGAACGGGCTCGCCGTGTACTCAGCTTGGTGACCTGCCCGTCACCCCATGAAGGAGAGTGCACAAGAACCATCGTGATCTTTGTCCAACTGCAAGCACGATCGCGACCACTTCGTACAAAGCATTTCCAGCCATAAAAGGGCCTCCCATTTCTTGTGTCCAAGAAATGGGAGGCAGTTCAGGCATATCGCTAGGGCCGGGGGCAAACGACAAGGGCGGGCGCCAGAGGCCTACTCGGTTAGCTAGAGACCCACTCGGTTAGCTCCTCGTCCTCCTGGGTTACAGCCTGATTCTCCTCAGCTCGCTGAGCGCGCACGCTATCAGGTGTAGACCATTTCTCTCCCAGATAGTACGACAAGCCCAACCCGAGCAAGACGGCGATGGTCGCCCCGATCAAATACTGAACCCAATGTTCCTTGATGTACCTGAACACGGTCTCTCCCCTATAGCATGTGTACCGCTTTTACGAGCGGCGGATGACCTCGGTGACCACATCGGACACGAAGGCAACGTTGTCCGTATCCACGTTGTACGGCTGATCCTCCTCCGTATGGGCGAGGGCGAAGCCGGTGCCCTCAACACCACCGATGGTCAGGGAGCGCAAGCTCATACCCATGGCGACATGGGCATCGGTTGTCACGTACGGCATGTCGACCGTCGCACACTCGCGATGGAAGTCGCTGCTCACCTGCTGGACCAACTTCATGATGCGCTTGTCACCCTTGAAGACGCGTTGCTCACCTTCGGTGGCGAGCATGGCGAGCTGACCCGCACCCACGCTCTCGAGGTTGATGAGGAACACACCGCGAAGCTTGTCACGATGGGCATCGAGGAAGGCGCGGATGCCGGCGTTGCCGTTTTCGGATGCGCCCGTGGCCACGAACCAGATGTCGTGTCCCAAAAGCTCGTCATCGCCCATGTCGGCAACGGCCTCGCGCAGCTCCTCCTCGGTTGCGCCGTCGTAGCCAGCGGCGCCGCCCTTCCATCCGTCGTCGAAGTTGTCCCAGGAACCGATGTCGTTCCCCGTGGACTTGGCATCAAACGAGTCATCGACACCAAGCCACTCACTCATGCTGTCATCGTTCTTCCTCTTGCGTCCAAAGAGGCGGCCGATTCCACGGTGCGGCTTCTCTTGAGCGGGCGCCGGGGCGCTGATGGTCTCAAACGACTGCTCAGGAGCTGCAACGGGCTCGGGAGAACTGATGACCGTAAAGGCACTGCGGGCCTCGGAGGCGACATCAGCGGTCCCGCTTTGGTTCGGAACATTTGGGACACCCTGAACGCCAAACGGATCGGCCGGGGCGGCGGAAGGATCAGGTAAATCGAACAAGGAGGCGCGGTTCGCCGTCTGGGATACCCGGGGCACAGGGGCGTCCGCCGTGCTCGGCACGTTGATGGTGCGCTTGGGGCGTGCCGGCACCGCAGAGTCTATCTGGGCCATGAGGGAGTCAACCGTCTCCACAGGCTGGACGGAGGGCTGGACGGGCATGGCAATCGTGCCGGACATGTCGGCTTCTCCGCGAGGCGTGGCAGAGGGCATCGCGAACACCTCAGTAGCGCCAGCTGCGTCCTGATCCTCGTGATCCTCCTCCACGTGATGCTCTTCCTCAACGGGCTGCCCCGCAGGGGCCTCCTCTGCAGCAGCGTCAACGGCGGCGTTCCCATCCTCAGAAGGAGTCTCGTCGCTCGCCGCCATGGCCGTCTCCTCAGCAGCTTCGTCCTCAGCCTCGTCCTCGATGACCTCATACTCAGCTTCCATCACGACGTCGAAGTCGTCTTCTTCCTCGACCTCTTCCTGAGGGGCGAACGCTTCTTCAAATCCGTCCTCATCCTCAGCCTCATCGTAGGCCTCGGCGAGCTCGCCCTCATCGTTAGTGTCCTCTTCGGAATAATCCTGCTCGAGCTCAACATCCTCGTCGTAGGTGTCGTATGCGTCATACGCGTCGGCGGCGGGAGCCTCCTCCTCATGCTCAACCTCAAACGCGGTTGGGGTCTCGGGCTCGGGCTCATCACCCGGTTCGTACAGCACGACGCAGCTCTCGGGAAGCATACCCAAACCGCGAATCACGTCAGCGCCAAAACGAACGTTGCCCGCGCTGTTCAAGTAGAAGGGAAGCTTGGGCTCGGGGGCGGCGGCATCCAAATCAAGCTCGGACTGCGTCCCGGCACCGAGATCTTCTTCCTCGCTCTCCAGGTCCTCTTCGACAACAGGCGCGCTATCAATAGCGGGCATGGTGGCGACCGTGGCATCGGCGTCGAGCTGCTCCTCGACCTCATCCTCCGCGGGAGCGACATCGTTCTCGACATTCATGGTCACCGTCGACCCAAGATCAACAGCAGGAAGATCGGTAGCCGTCGCGCCGAGCACGTCGACGGGCTCGAGCACCACAGGCACCTCGGGAACCTGCTCGACAACCTTACCAACCTCGGCGGTCTCGGTAACCTCGTCCGCCTCGCCATTCTGCTCGTCTTGCCCCTCAACCTCGTGGGGGTAAGCCATGGCAGCCTCCGCCTCAGCGGCAGCAGCCGCCTCTGCCGCGGCGATCGCGTCTTCGAGGATGCGCTGCTGCTCGGCGAAATACTCGTCCGCCGGCGTATCATGCGGGAATTCCTCACCAAGCTCGTACGGCGAAACGGCATCCATCACGCCGAGCATCGCGGCAACGGAAGACTTGTTCGACACGGCGCCCGTGGTATACGGCAACACGAAACGATTGGCAATAATCGCAACGCCGTTCGCCAGCGGAACCAAAGCAGCAAGAATGGCGAGAACCCAAAGCACCGCTTTGGCGGCACCCGGAACGGGGAACAGGCGAATGAACGCGAGAACCGCGGGCGCGACCATCGCAAAGGGCAGCAACTTGACGATGAGGGGCTTGTACGCCGCGAACGGCTCACGGGCAAGCAGGTCCTCACGCGGCGAATCGTAATGGGCGACCACCACGACAGGGCGGTTGCGGGGCGAGGCGAGCGGGCCGGAAGCACGATGGTAGGCGATGACATTCTGGCTCAAACCACCAGAGCCCAAACCGGAGATCACGGGGCGACCCGTGCGCTCGAGCACGTAGACAACGGCGGCGGCGAGGGCCAAAAGCAGGCCGACCACGCCAAGGGCCCCTCCAATGCCGCAAAGCACGGCACCGACGAAAGCGACGATACCCAAGATGGCCTGGGCAACCTTGGTCATGCCACTCGCGCTGAACTCTTGCATCTCGGGCGTGAATCCGTGATCGGCAAAGATCTTCGCGATGACGTTGGCCGCCTCGCGCTCCTCTTCACTACACGCCGGAGTGATACCCGTGTTCTGCAGTAGGTGGCTCAGGTATTGTTTCGTATTCGCCATGTGGGCTCCACATCGAACTCGCTTATGTGCAAACGCATCGAATTCACGATGCGCATGTATAGTCGCAAGTATACCCTTACTTATGCTTTACCTGCAGAATTTCAACCCCTCAATATGGTTCCTGCAGTCGCAATTCCCCATTAACACACGGCGAACATGAGCAGAACACCCCACCTCCTTACACTAGAATGAGGTAACCAACGAGCAGGTGTTGACCAAGTGGGAAACGGGAGGGTGCGCATGCAGAACGGAACTTCGAATGCCGCACATGACGAGGTGAAACCGCGTGCGTGGACGAAGTCCGAAGACATCGCGCGGCGCATGCTCAACCTCATGTTCTCCCTCAGCGTGGCACAAGAACCCCTCACCACTGAGCACATCATCAACGACCCCGAGATCGGCTACACCAGTCCATCTCGCGAATCGCGCATCAAGGCGTTTGCCCGCGATCGCGAATCTTTAGCCTCTCTCGGCGTCCATATTCGAGAGGCGTCCGACTCCCACAACGCCAAAAACGAGCAGCGGAGCTGGGAGATCGACCGAACTTCCACGCATGCCGACACTGCCGCGCTCTCGCCGTACGATGCGGAGGAGGCAGTTGCGGCAATCGACCAGATATTTGCACTTCACGCCGACGATCCAGCGCGTTGGCCCCTCCAAATGGCCCGCACCAAACTGTGTGAAACCGCGGGCATCTCCCCGGAGGGCTCCAGCACGCAGCCGCTGAACATCAAGCGCGATCTCACCAACTTGTGGAACGCTTTTTCGCGCAGAAGGCCGGCGTCGTTTACCTATCGCGACGCACGCGGAAACGAGAACATCCACACCGTCGACCTCTACGGATCTTTTGAACGGGGGAGCTACGTATATCTTGTCGGACGCGACCATGGGGCAGACGGGCTGCGCACTTTTAGAACCGACCGCGTTGTCTCCGCGAAAAGCTCACCGGAATCGAGCAGGCCCTACGTGATTCCCTCCGAGTTCGACATCACCGGCTCTCAATTCCTCCCCTTTGACTTCTCCGCATGCAACCCCGTCTTGGCGGAATTCTCCTTTTCGCCCGGCGTGGGCGCTCACGAGATCGAACTCATCACCAAAGGCAGGGGAGAGACACGCGATGAGGAGGACGGGTCGACGCAATGGTCCGTCGACGTACGGGACGTTGATGCCGCAGCGCGATTTGCCCTCGAGCACGCTCATATCGGCCTTTCCGTTCGTGGACCCAAGGTGCTCGTCGACTGCGTGAACCTTATAAAACAAAAGGCGGTAATGGCGCATGAACAGCAATGATAAGCCCCTGGGTAGGGACGAGATGACGAATCTGTGCTTAATTCTTCTCACTTCCCTCACCGCATCGACAGGAGGCCATATACGCGTCACGGATTTTTGCCGCAAGTTCGGCATCAGTTCATCCCAGTTCGAGCGCGTTTTTGAACTGCTCCAGTCAATCGCCGACGAACGCACGGGTGCGCGCATCGCCATCGTGCGGGACGAAGATCGCGTCTCCCTCATGGGCAACGCCGGAGCAATAGAACCCGTTCGCCTCACCGCTCCCGAGGCACTTGCGCTCAACCAGGCGCTTGAACGCTGCAACCTCGACAACCGCGTGCGGGAACGAATCGCGGCGGCACTCGCCCCCATCACGCATGAGGCCACAGGCAAGCGCCTCCTCTCCGGCGATGCCCTCTTCGGCGGATTCTATCCCGCCGTCGCCGAGGCAATCGCCTATGGGGTGCGTCTGCGCATGAAGTATCGCGCCGCATCCGAAGATGCCCCGTGCGAACGAATCATCGACCCCGGGTACATCGAGGTCGCGGGTGATGCCGCATACCTCGTGGCGTGGAATGTCGTGAAGGGTGGGCAGCGCAGCTACCGGCTCGATCGCATCGATTCAGTCGAGTTGACCGAGGATTCCGTAATCGACCATCCCTTTGTCCGCCTCTCCGCCGCGGAAAGCCTGCAAAAGCATGGAAACACCGCCAAGATGCGGTGGAGCACCCAGGAGGCATTCGACGCGTCCACATGGGCGGGTATCGACCGCGATAGCGCGAAGCGCAACGACGATGGCACGGTCGAGGCGAACGTGAGTTATACCTCAACGCCATGGCTCTTCGACCAGGTGCTCGCTGCCGGTGGAGAGCTCATCATCGAGGCGCCGGATGAGCTCAGAGCTGCTCTCATCACCTACGCACGATAGACACGGGGCGCGGCGACCAAACTACCGGTGGCTGGCACGCCAAAGCTCAAGATAGCGACCCACCTGTGAGCTTTCGATACGCTGGTACGCGGCGGGCAGAGACGAGAGGAACTTCTTGCCATACCCCTTGGTCACCAAACGCGAATCCGCCAACACCAAAACGCCGGCGTCGGTCGACGTGCGAATCAGTCTGCCAGCGGCCTGTTTGACCTCCAACACCGCCTCGGGCAGCGAGTAGCGGGCCCATGCGCGATCCTCGCGCACGCCGCGTTCGCACGAGAGCGGGTCCGTCGGGCTCGAGAACGGCAACTTGGGAATCACCACGCAGCGCAGGGTGTCACCGGCGGCGTCAAAACCCTCCCAAAACGCCTTGAGAGCAAACAGGGAACTCGTCTCGTCGGAGAGGAATCGATCGCGCAGGATCTTGGCGGACGTGTTCTTCTTCTGGCAATCGAGAGCGAGGCCCCCCTTTGACAGGCGGGGAGACACGCGGTCGAACAGCTCCTCCATGTCACGCCTATTCGTAAAGAGAGTGAGCGTTGAGCCCCCCATTGCCACATGTACGTCTACCAGCAGGTTTTCCAAGGCATCGAGGTATGCCGCCCGATTACGCGGATCGGGGATATCGCCCGCAACTACCACTGCCATATTTCGCTCGAAATCGTAGCTCGAATCGAGGTGTAGAGTCTGGAAGGACTCACGTCCCAAGCGATCCAACCCCACGGCATGGGTGAAATGATCAAAACTGCCCGAAACTGTCATGGTCGCCGAGGCGAATATCGCCGTGTGCATCTCGGGCAGCCAATTTTCAGCGAGAGCCTCGCCAATATCAAGGCGCTCGGCGCTTAGGCTCTCCCCACCCGCCTTGATGCGGCGGTTGACCTGGCACGAGTAGACATAACGGTCGTTGGTGCCTTCCACCACAAGCTTGAGTCCGTCGTGCAGCTCCTTGAGACGGCGTTGCCCATCTGCGACGTCTGCGACAAGCTCCGGCTTTTCCTCCGCCACAGTCTCAACGAGTGAGGCGAGGTTCTTTGATGCCTCATCGAGTGCGTCGATGGCCGTATTCGCGACCTCGGCGAACACACCCCATGCGGCACTTTCCCGCACCTCGCGGCCAATCCACATGTTGGCGGTATCGTATCCGCTATCCGAGCGGGCAGATCGCGCGAGATCGCGCACGGCATCGAAAAGATCGGCCATGGCCAGGGATGCACGTTGCGTGCTCGAGGTCGCCTTGGCGGTCAAACCCATGAACAGCGTGGCGGCGTCAGAAGCTGCGAGGTCTCGGGTGATCCTCCCCAGCGAACCGATGCGCGCACCGCCCAACCGCTCAAAAATCGATCGGCTCTCGTCCGCGGAGACCGTGACCGCCCACTGCCTGCGAGCCTCACCTTCGATCGAATGGGCCTCGTCAACCACCCAATGACGAATAGGCGGCAGGATCTTTCCGTCCGCCGCGACATTGCGGAAGAGCAGCGAATGGTTGGTTACCACCACATCCGCGCGGGCGGCGCGGCGGCGAGACCCGTGGACCATACATTTGTCGGGGTAAAAGGGGCACAGCCGCCGAGCGCATTCGCGTGAGGAGGTGGTGAGATCGGCCTTTCGCACACTCCTCCAGCGAATGCCCAATCCATCGAGATCGCCAGCGGGCGATTGGCAGGCGTAGGCGTAGATAACGGCGATGGCGGTGAGCGTGTCTGCTGGGTCGCGCGTGGTGTGGACCTCGCTGGCGCGCGCCAAGCGCTCAAGTTTTCGCAGGCAGGGGTAGTGGTCATAGCCCTTGAGGGCACAATACGTCAGACCGCCCTCGATTTCACGGGCCAGACGGGGCAGCTCGTGATACATCAGTTGATCCGCCAGATTATTCGACTTCGTGGCGATGCCAACCGTGATGTTGTTGCGTTTTGCCGCCTGAGCGAAGGGCACGAGATAGGCGATTGACTTGCCCACACCGGTACCAGCTTCGATCACGCGATGCGAAGAAGTCGCCAGGGCATCGCGCACCTCGGCCGCCATCTGCACCTGCTCCATGCGCGGTTCGTAACCAGGGTACATGCGGTTGACGAGCCCGTCTGGCTCAAAGCACGCTTCGACCTCTTCGCGCGAGGGCAAATTAAGGCCTGGAAGCTCATCAGCATCGATACGCGCAGAGGATCCCGCCGCAGACGAAGAATCGGCGGCCAAAATATCATGTCTGGCACTTACCAGCGAAAACACCGCATCGGGATGGCTGCCGGCCAAGAAGCTAAAGATCGGCCGGTAGCTCCACGGTACATCGGGGTGCATATCCGCCAAACGGCGCATGAGGCCGAGCGGCAGGTCATCAAGCCCGCAAAGCAGGATGCGCCAGACACCGCACAGCGCCTCGACATCGGCATTCGCACGATGAGACACGCTCGCACACCCAAACAGCTCGGCCATGGACGCGAGCTTATGTGAACTCAAACGCGGCAATGCAATGCGCGAGAGGGCGAGCGAATCAATCCAGATGTCCGACACTTCCGAGCCGCCACTCACGGCTTCTATGAACCCTCGGTCGAAGGCTGCGTTATGGGCAATCACCGGCGCGCCACCCACGAACTCCGTAAGAGCGGCGACCGCCCCTTCGGCGGAAGGGGCGTGAGCAACATCGACATTCGTGATACTCGTAAGCTCCGTAATCTCGGCTGGTATAAGCCCTGAGGGCTTGACGAACGTATCAAAGCGATCGACGATCTCGCGACCGCGCAAACGGGCGGCGGCGATCTCAATCAGCTCGTTCTCACGATGGGATAGCCCCGTGGTCTCGGTATCGAGCACCACCACGTCATCTTCTATCAGGCCAAACGAACGCGTCTCGGCACGGGCGGCGAGCGTTGCGTATGCGTCAATAACCTGCTGCGGAGTGCCCGGAAGCACCGCCGCAGCCATCGCGAGCGGTGATGCCGCGGCGGAGGCGCTCATCGACCGGCTCGCTCGAGGGCCAGATCGACCAGTTCGGCACACAGATCGCTAAACGCGATACCGGCGTGGCGTGCCTCATCAGGCACGAGAGACTCAGGCGTCATGCCGGGAATGTTGTTAGTCTCGAGGATGACGGGGCCTTCCTCCGTGACAATTACGTCTGTACGCGAGATACCGTACAGACCCAACGCCTCATGCGCGCGATAGGCGATATCCTGCACCTGTGCGTAGACATCCTCAGGCAGCTGGGCTGGAATCCGATGGATTTCGGCGGGGTCGGCGTACTTCACCTCGAGGTCGTAAAACTCCGACTGCTTGGGCATGAGGATCTCCACCACGGGCAGAGCGCGAAGGGTGTCGCCATCGCCAACGGCGGCAACTGAACACTCGGTACCAAAGACCCGACGCTCCACCATGACCTTCTCACCGTGCTCGAATGCGAACTCAATAGCAGCGGCGAGCTCCGAGGGGTCCTTCACCAGGGAAATACCGTAGCTCGAGCCGTTCACCACCGGCTTTACGAAGCTCTGAGGCCCCACAACCTCGATGATCTCCTCTATCGAAGGCATATCGGCGCGGCCGAACGTCACACTCGGCGCGACGGGCAGGCCGGCGCGGCGATAGAGCAGCTTGGAAAGGTCCTTGTCCATGGCGATGCCGCTCGCAAGGGGAGACGAAGCCGTATAAGGGATGCCCATGAATTCCAGCACGTGCTGGGTCATGCCATCCTCGCCACCGCGGCCATGGAGGGCGATAAACGCCACATCGAACGACCCCGTGGACATGGTGTTGAGAAACGACGGGTCGGCGGGATCAACCAGCTCCACCGCTCCATAACCCGCCTCCTCGAGCCCCTGTACGACATGAGCACCCGAAGCGAGGGAAATCTCGCGCTCATCCGAGATTCCTCCCGCAAGGACTGCAATCTTCATGTCCTGGCGCGTCTTGTCGCTCATGATGTCACCTTTCAGGCTCGAATCCCCCTCAAAGCCCGTTATGGCGAGGGAGCGGTGTCCATTTCACGCAATAGCTGCGCATCTGCATCGCAAATGCCCAACAATACCCTATTGTATAGGTATATATGCCCTTGAGACGCACGAGCATCTCACCACCCGAAAGGCGACAAATGGAACGCACCGATCGTGCACGCGATATACGTCTCCTCGATTTAGAGGAACTGCAGAATTTGGTCAAAGAACTCGGTCAACCTGCTTTTCGCGCCAAGCAATTGAACGAATGGATTCACGAGAAGAACGCATGTTCGTTTGATGAGATGACCAATCTCCCTGTGGCAATGCGTGAGAAGCTATCAGAGCGCTTTTCCTTCAATGTACCGGCTGAGCTTGTTAAACAGGTCTCCAAGGATGGCTCTCGCAAGTACCTCCTGCAATTTGCCGATGGCGTCTCCGTCGAGACCGTTGGCATGCCTAATCGAAACAAGCTGGCCGTCTGCATTTCTTCTCAGGCGGGCTGCGCCATGGGATGCGCCTTTTGTGCGACCGGCCTTGCCGGCCTTTCCCGTTCTTTGACGGCTCAAGAAATGGTCGATCAGGTGCTCCATGTCTCCCGTGACTTCGGCGAGCGCGTTACGAGCGTTGTCTTCATGGGTCAAGGTGAGCCCTTCGCTAACTTCGACGCTACGATCGACGCGTTGCGAGCGCTCAACGATCCCGATGGACTCGCCATCGGAGCGCGCCATCTCACCGTCTCCACCAGTGGCGTTATCCCCGGCATTCGCAGATTCGCTGAGCTTCCCGAACAGTTTACGCTTGCGATTTCTCTGCACTCGGCCGTCCAGGGAACACGCAACCAGCTCATGCCTGGCGTGAAGAAGTACACGCTTCCCCGGCTCCACGAGGCCATCCAGCTCTATGTTGAGAAGACCGGCCGCCGCCCAACGTACGAGTTTGCCATGATCGACGGCATCAACGACACCAATCCCGAGATGCAGGCTTTGATCGACTTCTGCGCCGGGACGCTCTGCCACGTCAATCTCATTCAGCTCAACAACATTCCCGACAGTCCGTTCCGTCCTTCTCCCATCGAGAAGGTCGAAACGCTGCAGCGCCGCTTAACCATGCACGGCGTCGAGACGACTATTCGAAATTCTCGCGGCAGCGATATCGATGCCGCGTGCGGCCAGCTCAAGCAGCGCCGCTTCCGCGTTCAGTAGGGGACACTGCCAAGGAGACGTCGTCCAGGTAGTTACTCAAGGGTCCAGCCGGGAGAACTGTCCAAGAGCGCTTCCTATGGGGCGAACAGGAGGCACCACCCAGGGGAGACCATCAATCCACGGGTGATGTGTTTCACATGAAACGAAGTAGGGGTCGCGAATTGTGTTCGCGACCCCTATGTTTATATCTCTCTCATCAACCCACATGAAGGAGGTGTTATTCAAAGCCTGAGGCTAATGCTTAGCATTGGGTGGATCAAAAGCATTGAGGTGTCTTCCCGAGTATTTCACACCTACTTATTGTTAGGTACCTAATAACCTATTGACTCCCACTGTCTTTCCACCCAGTCCTGATTGACTTGAGGATTCTTGGTCAACCGTGCTGTTCGCAGAGCAACTTCTTCCGACATCTCGTCTACCTTCTTTTTCGAAGTTGAGAAGATATCGGTCACACCATTTTTCATTCGTTCGATGGACTCGGGCCGCGTCACAACAATGAATCCAACAACAGCTCCAAGCCCCACTGCCAACGAAGTTAAAGCAATCTCAGATGCCCTGCTCATCGTTTACCTCAATCATTATTTACATCGACCATAGATTCAAGGATGCGTTGCAGGTCATCCTCATCCTTGAACTCGATTTCAATCTTATTCTTACCCCGTGTCGCGCGCACCTTAACATTGGTATTGAAGATCTGCCGCAGCACACGCGCTGCCTTTTTATACGACTGCGGTGTGACCGGACGAGGTGCACGCGGCGAATCTCCGACTGAAAATAACGGAGCAAGGTTTTCAGTCGCACGAACTGACAAACCTTCAGCAATAACTTTTTCAGCAAGCTTAATCCTTGCATCCTCAAAGGGAACAGCAAGAATGGCGCGCGCATGACCAGCAGTCAGCTTACCCTCGTACATCATCTGCTGGACCGACTCTGGAAGGTCAAGGAGACGAAGTGAATTCGTTATCGCTGAACGAGACTTAGAGACAGCTTTCGAGAGAGCCTCCTGTGTCATTCCACTCGCCTTGATGAGCTGCTTGTAACCCTTTGCCTCTTCTATGGGGTTAAGATCGGATCTCTGAAGATTTTCGATCAACGCAAGTTCGAGCATCTTCTGATCGTCAACGTCCCTAACAATAACCGGAACTTTTTCGAGTCCCGCTATCTTCGAGGCCTGATACCGACGTTCACCGGCAATAATCTCATATTTAGAGCCATTCTTTCGCACGAGGAGCGGTTGCAGGACACCATTCTCGCGAATTGACTCACTCAACTCCTCGAGTTCAGATTCATTGAAATGAGTTCGTGGCTGATTGGGGTTTGGAACGATCTGCTCCAACGGCATCTCCGTCTCAGGGGCTGCAAATCCAGTCTCAGACTGAGCTTCCCCCATAAGAGAACCCAGACCACGTCCGAGCGCGGGCTTTTTCTTTGGACTAGGCACGACGAATCACCTCTTTAGCCAGATCCATATAGGCAACTGCGCCCTTGTTATGTGGCGCGTACTCAATCACAGGCATACCGTACGAAGGAGCCTCAGACACCTTTACAGAACGAGGAATGCAGGTTTTGAAGGCGGTATCTCCAAAATAGTTCTGTACTTCCTCAACGACCTGATTCGACAAAGAAGTTCGCGAGTCATACATGGTCATTAGCACACCATAGGTATCAAGGTCTTTATTAATGCGACCTTTAACCATACGCATCGACTCCAAGAGTTTCGTTACGCCTTCAAGTGCGTAATACTCGCATTGAATCGGAATGAGTACACTGTCTGCGGCAGCAAGTGCATTAATCGTTAACAAGCCAAGTGAGGGTGGACAATCTATGAGGATAAAATCGAATTCCTCTTTAACGGGATCC